>OGYV01000619.1_pt1 | contig 29423 bp, 28 predicted proteins | sample 1576651 | NCBI WGS metagenome assembly OGYV01 (sample SAMEA3541570, study PRJEB24748) | human gut metagenome | biome: human gut; feature: human-associated habitat; material: faeces | place: China | collected 2012
AGCACCTCCTTGCCAAGGAGGGGGTCGCGAGTTCGAATCTCGTTTTCCGCTCCACCTTTTAAGGCGACATAGCCAAGCGGTAAGGCAGAGGTCTGCAAAACCTTTATCCCCAGTTCGATTCTGGGTGTCGCCTCCATTTTTATTTCTTAAAAGGTGTTAAGTAGTTATGTCTGCCGCGGTGGCGGAACTGGCAGACGCAAGGGACTTAAAATCCCTCGGGTAGTGATACCCGTACCGGTTCGATTCCGGTCCGCGGCACCAAACAATGATATACGCTTATTATCATTTATAAATGATTTAAGTAAAGAAGGCTGATTGAATTCTTAGAGGGTCAATCAGTTTTTTTGTATTCTCAAGATGACTAAGGAGATTCCTATGACCATAGAAAATAAATTGGGCATTACTAATTCTGCGGAGCTGGCCAAGGAAGAAGAGCGACTCAGCAAAATGCAAGCTATAAAACTATTTGAGAGTGATGCTTTGGCGAATCTACCGGCCGGGAAATTTTCGACACTGCCTTTCATTCATGAGTATCTTTTTCGCGATATCTATAGCTTTGCGGGAGAGATTCGTGATGTGAATATTGCTAAGGGTAACTTTCGCTTTGCTCCCTTGATGTACCTGCGGGAGGCTCTGTAGCATTTGGACGCCATGCCCCAGGGCAGCTTCGACGAGATCGTGGAAAAGTATGTGGAGATGAATATTGCTCATCCTTTTCGCGAGGGTAATGGCCGCAGCATGCGCATTTGGCTGGATGATATGCTGAAAAAGGAGCTGGGGCAGTGCATTGACTGGTCCATTGTGGATAAAGAGGATTATCTTTTGGCTATGGAGCGGAGCCCCATTCGTGATATCGAAATCAAGCATGTGCTCGGCAAGGCTTTGACCAATAACATTGCTGACCGCCTCACCTACATGAAGGGCCTAGACGTAAGTTATCATATCGAAGGCTACAATGCTTATAAGGCCGAAGAGCTGTGAGGATGCAAAGTACAACTATATCACTTTGGTAATACAAATATATAAATATAAAACAAGAGCTAGGAGACAGCGCGCTCCTAGCTCTTATTTTATTAGTAGCACAAAAGCAATTGCATCTATATCACTTTGGTGATATAATAACCATGAGGATATAAAAGAGGGGGTAATTATGGATAAGCTTATAACTATCTATCATGGTTCTGAAAATATCATAGCAAAACCGGAGTATGGCAAAGGTCGCTTAAACAATGATTTCGGACAGGGTTTTTATTGCACCGCTAGCGAAGCTTTAGCCAAGGAATGGGCTGTGTCCTCCATGCGCAATGGCTTCGCCAATTGTTATACGCTAGATACAGAGTTTTTAAATGTTTTAAATCTTAATACTCCCCAATACACTATTCTTAATTGGATAGCAATATTGGTAGAACATCGTCTTTTCACTGTTAAAACACCTGTGGCCAGAAGAGCTAAACAGTACTTAATTGATAATTTTACAGTAAACGTGAATGCATACGACTTAATCATCGGCTACAGAGCAGATGATTCCTACTTTGATTACGCAGAGTCATTTATCAATAATGGTATTTCGGTTCAGCAATTAGCAAGGGCTATGCGCTTAGGAAAATTAGGTGAGCAAATTGTCGTTAAATCTAGCTTTGCTTTTTCAAAATTGCAGTTTCAAGGCTATAGCGTAGCTGAAAGAGAGCGCTACTACCAATTGCGCAAGGATAGGGATGATGAAGCTAATAGATTGTATTGGGAACTACTGGAAGAAGAAAGTGACGGTCTCTATATACAGGATATAATAAGAGGGGGCATAAAAAATGACGATGCGCGCATACCAAGAAATGTATCTGAGTAATGCCCAAGCTGTGTTAGGGGATGCTTTTGATTATGCCGTCAATGTTTGCCATTACTCTGGAGAAGATTTTATAAAAATGTTTGTTGTAAGCACCATTAGTACAAAAATCGCCAATGGCGAGCCCGCCTACACTAAAGGAAAAAGTGGCATAGAGGTGCTCATAGACATAGTATACGAAACTACCGGCAAATATATCCCAATAATACCTGAGGCAAGATTTTCTCGGTCTCCTGAATATTGGATTGGTTGGGCGATAGCTTATTATCAATGGTACTCCTGCAGAAAATTCGGGGAGATTTTTAGGGCAATTAGCTTTGCCGATTTAAAAAGCCTCTATCATACTTTACACGAAGCAGACATTAGCAAATTCGTGGATATAGTTGATGCGAAAATGAAGGAGTATTATCCAGAAACAAGGCTTAAAAGCTTTAGAAGTACGAATGGATTAAGCCAAAATGAGCTAGCTAGAGTTTCTGGTGTTAATTCTCGCTCCATCCAAATGTATGAACAGCGCCATAAGAATATCAATAAGGCTAGTGCAGAGACAGTTTGGCGGTTGGCTAAGGCCTTGAATTGTGGTATGGAGGATTTGCTTGAGGTTTAAAAGTTGTTTTTTAAAGGTCCGTGTCAAGAATAAAGCCTTTTAACAGGTATTCTTTCAATGTGCTATTGGCCCATAACCATATTTGTAATTTTGTCTGCATCTAGGATAATTTCAATGTTTTTGTCAGTAACAATAACTTTGATTAAGAATAATTCGACTAACAATTTTTTGGCGGAGTTAGTATCAAGTGAGCATATTTTAGATTCAAAAAGTTTAAAGGCTTTAATTATGGCCTCGTCAGTTAGCACCTTAAGGTTCTTTTTATCTTTAAGATTGTCAATCTGGGCTTTTAATTTTTCGACTTCTGCATTGACAGCAGAAATCCTACCTAAAGTGTAGTCATCGTTTATGCCTTGTTCGACAAGACAATACAAATTATTTCTGCGTTTGATCGCGTCGGTCATTTGAGAAGTTTTAGCATGAATTTCATCCTTAACATCATCCTTGAGTGTAGCGTATTGTTGACGCATTTTATCTGCAATCCGCAACAATGCTTCAGAATTGAGAAAAGTGTGCTTGATTTTGTTGATTACAGCTGTATCTACAATTTCAGTATTAATCTGCTTCTGCGCGCATTTGTGGGCAGGGGTTCTATCTTTGTCCAAGCAACCATAGTAACTATACGATTTTTTGCGGGGAGTGATTGTGTGCCCTCCCATGGCACTCCCACAATGCCCACAAAAAATTTTGCCCGTTAAAAGATACTGGCGTTTCCCGTTATATATTCCAGGTCTGGACTTGTTTTGTCGCCTGCGGGCTTGTGCTGCCTCGTATAACTCCTTGCTGATTATTTCAGGGATGGCGTTGTCTATATTAATGTAATCTTCGGGGAAAGATTTAGCATGCATATTGCGGCCTTTACCTTTTTTTGCTCGAGGGTGTTTATTGTAGGAATAGATTCCGCAATATTTTTCATTTCCAATAATATCAAAAAGTGAATTCTTGCCAAAATCTCCGCCCGTTTTCGTTTTGTATCCAAGCTCATGTAGTCTTCCTGCTATTTTTTTGTAGCCTATTCCCTCAATATACAGCTTAAAGATAAGCTTGACGATTTCTGCCTCCTTGGTATTAATGACATAACGTTGGTTTTGATCTATATCATACCCTAACGGAGGGAGACCGCCATTAAACAAGCATTTATGGGCATTTTCATTGAGGCCTTTTTTTGTCTCCTTGGACAGATTGCGGGAATAATAGGCGGCGAAACCTACAAGCATGTTTTCCATCATTTGACCTTCTGGTGAACCGTCGATGTTTTGCACTGCGTACTCATAGCGCACATTGTTTTTAACCAGCATATCCTTGGTCAGGTAATAATCCAGCTCATTGCGGGCATTGCGGTCGATTTTGTGGAAAATAATAACATCAAATAAATTCTCTTTAACGTCCGCCAGCATTTGCTTATAGGCATCACGGCCAGCAAGCTTGGTTCCGCTTTTGGCTTCGTCCTTGTAAATGTGGGTGACAAAATAATCTTTGCGCTTGCAGTATTCTCTGCAGGCCCGCACCTGTGCGTCAATGGATTCCTCGCGCTGATTATCGCTACTGTAACGCGCGTATATTACAGCCCGATCCATTACGCAGCCTCCTCATCGTTGATGGGGGGTTCAGACTCTAAAAGAAGCTTTAGTAAATATTTTGCTATTATTTCGTATTTTTCTTCCATCTTTTCACCTCTAAATATTAATAAAATACATTATATACAGTTAAAACTCGGTTAATTGGTAATGATCTTGCTCCCAATATTGAGTTACCCGGCCCTTGTACTCACTTGTAAGTTCGGTAAATTTTTTGATCGCGAGTGGTTTGTAAATTTTGTTTAATGACTGGCTCATCGTAATTAGCCGTTGCTTTTTTATTTGTTCAAGGTAGACTTTTATGTCTTTTTTTGAAATGTGCTTGATTTCAAGGGGTTTGGCTGCATAATTTGCTTTGGTAATGATGGCTTCTTTGTTTTCCAACATTCTTAGGTGTACATAAGGGGTGTAAGGGAGGTTGGCAGTCCTCTTGAAGATTTCAGTCCAGTATTCAACTTTTAAGTGTTCTTCAACTACTTCTTTAAAAAATATTATTACATGCATATGGTTGTGCGTATTCATTTCGTTGTATTCATCCTGATTAGTATATTTAGGGTGTATATAATACACATAACCAATTATATTGGGCTTAATAGCTTTGCACTTAACAATTTTACTCCATGCAGTTTTGAGAGTTTTAATGTCTTTTCTGATATGATCGACACTGTTATTGCGTAGGGTAAGTTCCAGGGATATCGTGATTAAGTTTGAGTTGTAGCGGGTAAGAGTATCGACTATCGTACTCATTTTATGACTGTGCTGAGAGCGTTGCATATCCCCGCAGATAGGGCAATAACGTTTTTGACACATCCGGATGTCACTTACCTTTTTGTAGTCCTCAAAAAGGGCATAAGTAATGAATGAAGAACAGTTTTTTAAGGATAAAGCTTCTTTTTCCAGTCCCATATGTCTGAGATGTTCTGCAAGTTCATTGCACTGCCTCTTTTTGTAATTTGCAGTTTCGTTAATTGTGATATTCGTAGTCATTTGTGCCTCCTTATTATTATTTTTGTTTAATAATAATCTTTGGCAAGTTAAGAAACCGTTAAGTAAACTGTGCTTTTAGAGGGGTTTTTCAGCAATAAAACGAGATTTCACAAATATATCACAATTTAGCATTTGATGGCAGGGTTATTTTTTTGTATATATCCCTGTACGGGGGGTTATTTTTGCATTAACCCGATAAGTAGTGAGAGTGTGGGAGATTTGTGAGGACTCCATATCTATAAAATCTTCCTTTCCAATCCTTAAGAAAGAGAATAAAACACCGTTAGGAACATCCTCAATTCTATATTTTGGTTCTTGGATATGATAATCCAGATGATTATAAGCGTTAATTTGCTGTATAATTTTGGCTTTCGTTGCATCGGTTGCTTTTTTTAGTTGAAAGACCTTGACATATACTCTTATGTCCAAATCCACACATTTTACGATTATTCCTTGGCACGTAGGGATGAATATTACCAAAAACGATACAGGAAGCTTTAGCATTTTTTTACCCTCCGTCTGTACCGCCCAAGCGTGGCTCTACTGATGCCTGTCATTGTTTCAACTTCTTTATATGAGTGGTTTGTAAGGAGATCTAGGGCCAAATTAATTTTTTCTTTGGGTAGAGGTAGTCGCCCTTCTCGGAAGCCAGCTTTGGTCCTGGCAACTTCCTTGCCTGCTTGTGTTCTTTCAAAGATCATATTTCTCTCTAGTTCAGCTACGGCAAGTAGGGTAGTGATGAAGAAGTTGCCCATTGAAGTATTCTCTAATAAGCCAATATTTAGCACGTGCACTTTAACTTCTTTTTTAAATAGAGCACGAATGAGTTCAATACCTTCCGTAACATTTCTTGCAAGCCTATCGAGTTTTGTAACCATTAGCGTGTCACCAGGTTGCAGTGAATCCATTAGTGCTTGAAGTTTTGGCCTGCTTGTTGTCTTGCCTGTAAATTGCTCAGCGGTTATGCTTATGGCACCATTGGCGGTTAATGTTGTCGTTTGTTCTTCTAAAGAATTACCATGAAGTTGTTTCTTGCTCGATACTCGAGCGTAACCATAGATCATTTTGTTTATTCTCCTCTTATATGTAAATCGTTTTGATTGTAAGTTTTGAGCACGCTTAACCCCGCATCATATCGTTGTGAGGCAGGCGTGCTCATTAGTCTTGAGTTTTGACTTTTTCTAGGTGACCGTGAAGTAGTTCGTGACAGTCCTTATGAATCATAACAAGGGCAGAAATGCAGTCTTCGGACTTGCAGGGATATTTATAGTAGCATACCGCGCAATTGGGCACTTGGATTTGGATGGCGCCGTCGGGTTGCGGCGAATATATGTGGATTAGTGGACCATTAAATGTGCAGCTATTGTCGTAGCTGTTATGATGGATTGCTGTACCCACATTTATATTTAGCATCCTTTTACCGCAATATGGACAGATACCATGTTGCCTTTCGTAGATTAACTTGCGCACAAAGTTGTTCCGTGTTATTTTCATATTTTTCTTATAACCTTCGAGGCGGCCATCGGCCGTGAAAATTGCTTTTGCTTGGCAGTAGCTAATCGTTGGATTTGTTGGTTTTGGTAGTTGATAATTGTTTTTCATTTTCTTGGCTCCTTTGTTTGTTAGTTTTTGCGTTTCTTAACACACAAAACGAGCCGCTGACATGTAGAAAGCGACTCGTTTTGCGTGAACTTTTTTATTTTTTACTTCCTATATTTATTATATATATGGATAACTCGGCGTTTTTTTTGTTAACGAGAGAGTTGACGTATCAGTAAAGCCGGAGTAAGGCATGAGGGCTTACTCCGGCTGCAATTGTTTCCCTTCTCGATTAAGGCAAAAAGTATTGCCGTGGGCATACATAGAGTTAATAATGCTTAAGGTTGTATTCTGCTCTTCCCATAGGATGGCATGTTTTTTGTTCTCACAGTCTGTTTGCCGTTTTCCGGAGAAAAACCTGATTCTATTTCTTTTTATGAATCTAAGTACCTATAAATTTCTAAAGTCCAAGCTGTTACTTTGGAAGGAACAGCTGGCTTTAGAAATCTTAACGTTCTTTGTCTTGCCTTTGAACTGCTTTCTTGTGTTCTTCGTTTTTGATGTTTTGATTTTGTGCTTTTTCTTTTTGTTTTTGAAATTCTTCAGGTATAAGATTTTTAATTTGGATAATTTTTTCGATAGCTTTTTGAGGTTCTTTGATGTTAATCTCCTGGATAAGTTTTAGAATTTTAGGTTCAGGGATTTGTTCATTTGTATTGCTGATGTTACTCTTAAGCTCCTGAGTTTCTTTTTTTAGTAGCTTAAAAATTTTGGCTTCTTCGTATTTTTTGGTTGCTTTTTCTCTGGCATCTGTCATTGATTTTTTTAGTCTGGCTAAAAAATAATCGTAGCGTTTTTTGGCAACCGGTTTGTTTTTGATACTTAGTATTTGGTCTTCGAGGTATTTGATTTGTTCCTGTGTTGCTCTGATAAGGAGGTTAAGTCTGTGTTCTTCGTTGGGCGTCAATCTGTTTTCATTCTTCAGATGTTTCTTTTTTGAGATATAGGATTCAAGATTGTTTTTTGCCTTTTTAAGTTTCTTGACACGTCCTCTGGTGACAAAGTTCATTGCCATGAAGCTCCGAATTTCTTTGTTGGCGTAAATGTTGTTGTAAAGATTTACGTAGGCAGTATTATTGTTGATTCGGATATTGGATTTTGTTTCGATGTCGTTTATAACTTTTATGAGGTCTGTACCTGTAATAAATTCTTCGGTTTCTATCAGTGCAGCCTTTGCAGCTTTTTTAAGTTTGTTGGCTTTGTATTTTGATTTCTTGAACTGATATTCCAAACGGTTTAATAGTTCTTCTGCAGTGTTTATATCAAAGTCTATTACCCGCTTGAAGATATCCCAATGTTCATTATTGAGCTGGATGGGGATAGGCTTGGAGTGATCAATCGCAGTTGACTCTTCGAATATTTTCTGCATTTTGCGCCAGTGGTTTTGTTCGATGTGCCTGAAGGGTTTGCGATCTAAAAGTTCTGCTTTGTCTAAATCGTTTTCCGAAATTGCTTCAGCTTTTTGCGCTTCTAAAGTTTTTCCGGATACTCTTATGTCAAGTCCTGCGCATTTGTATCCTTCGTTGATCGCTTCTGCGATTTGGTTTCTTATATTATTCATAACTGGATTTTTCCTTCGGCCCACTTGCAAGGAATTGTCCTTTAGACAGCCCCCTTCATTAGGATGTTTAGCGTTGTATCTTATAAAATATAGTTCTTTAGGTTTTTCTTTGAGGTTAGGATTTTGGATACGGTCACTGTACATCAGATGCATGTGGATATTTTCTTTGTTCGTAGTAAAAGCAGGCTTACTGTGGATTGCCCAGGTTCCCGCTTTGGTGTTACCTACAATTTTTTGGACTATGTTGCGTGCAATTTTGATGTTTTCTTCGTGGCTCAGTTCACAGGGGAGTGCTATAATCAGTTGCCTGAAAACTACTCCGTTTCTTCTTTCGAATTTGTCGGCAGCTTCAAAAAACTCTCTGCCGTTTTTGGCCCATGACGGTAGATTGAAGTCTTCGGTAGCAACAAGTTCCTGCTTGATTTTTTCGCCGGAGAAAGATTTTTCTCTTGCAATATAGTCTCGCCTTTTAGCTCCTTGTCCCTTGTGTCCGGTTGACATCCGTACAAAATATGTTGCCAATTTTCTCTTGACATCCTTTCTACTGGATTAAAGATATAAGTTATATCTTCTCTAAAATTATAAAACAATAACCGTAATAAATAGTTAACAATGTGGAATGTCTTTGTGAGTGGAGAAAATTTTTTGGCTAAAATTTCAAAGGAGTTCAAAGAAACTATTAATTGGGCAGATGGTGGTGTTTTTTGAGGTTTTTGGAAACTTCGGGATTGGTACTTTAGGGATTTTTTGTTAATTAAATTTTTCCACCGCCTGTCGCTGGGGTGGAGAAGATGGACAGGTTCTGACGCACCCATGATGTATACTCATGGTAGTGGGTGGTTAAAAAATGGGTAAAAGAATGGCTTACAAAAAGCAAATGGGTGTAGTTTGAAAAGAGGTAAGAGCATGGCTAAAATTATAACATGTTTGCAAAAGGTGACGAGGATAAAAGGGTGGTAGCCAATAAAAATAGTAATTGGCGCGAGGTGCTGACGGGCAAAGAGTTTGATGAGCTGAGCTACGATTGTTATACATTTGCTGGTAAATGGAATTTCCCAGTGTGTAACCATAAGGGCTGTGTGAATGCTGATAATATTGGTTATGTGCAGGGGATGCTGGAGGATAACAGACCCTTTGAAGCAGAGCTTTTCTTGGGCAATGGGGAATGTACCATGGGCGTGATTATGCCCATAGTTGACGAGATTGAGAGCTCAGCTGCAAGCCATGAACCTCACAGTGCAAGCTGCCTGACGAACGAAAAAGGCAATGCACTTGGCTTTGTAAAGCAGATAGAGTCTCAGGATAACGGCGTGCTTCCCTTTGGCATGGTGGAGCTGGGTGAGACTGATGACCTCGATATTACCTGCAAGTATGTGGATTATCTGGAGGGTCTGGGCGTGGTAAAATTCTTGACCGTCGAGAGAAATGGCTATATTGAATATTACACTGATATACATGGTACTGAGCTAGTAAGGGTGCTGATTACTCTGCAATATGCCAATGGTGAGGTGGTTGCTACCACGCCCTTTTCGGTTCAGAAAGTTTGGTTCCTGTGATTTGATAGATGCTTATAAAGAGAACCTGAAGGAGAAGTTGAATAAGATTTATGAAACACTTGAAGCTGAGCAGGCAGTGCAGCTGGATAATGAGATTTTGAGAAAAATAAATTATGAAGATATTGATTTTGTGGAGTATGCTGAGGTGGGTGCTTGCGGTGCACCAGGTGCGATAGCTATTTACATGCGGAAGGATGGTAAGCCTGTGTGCTATGTGGGCAACTACCTTTACAACAACTGTATTGATGAAAAGCTGCTACAGAAGGCCTTGAAAGGAGTGCTTACCTCCATGCTGTATGATAATTTAGCTAGGGGCAGCTTCAAATGATACTACTTGGGGATTGATACTCCCCACATAGTATTTAATTATCTTGATTACATTTTATGGTGGGAAGACTTGCAGAATGATGGTAAAAAGTACAGTGATTTTAAATTTGAGTTCCGTAATTCTGTTGAGCACTGGTATCCACAGCATCCTTATGATTTACAGCAATGGAACAAGGGAGATAGATTTGGTAATTTGTGCTTGGTTCCACGGCATATTAACTCTCGCTTTTCTAATATGGATCCTGCAAAGAAAAAATCAACGTATGAAAAGTCAATTGATAAAGGGAGCCTTAAACTTCGCCTTATGTGGGATGAAACGTCCGATGACTACAATGATTGGAAAGAAAATCTCTGCGAGGAACATGAAAAGAAGATGTTGGGTAAGCTTAGAGAGAATGTGAATTTGTATGTGAGGTGATGAGGGCTTTTTTGCTTAAATGGTATTATTTAATTGCTGCCTGCACAGTTACATGGAACGCAGCGTTCCGGTGTACAATACATTTAGGGCGCTGTTACTTTATTATTATTCGTAGGATGGTGTCATCGATGGACAAAATATGTCTAAGTTTACAATGATGGACACTAAAAATAGCGAAAAGTGTTACATGGGTGCTGTAATGGTGATTTTTTGATGGATTTGTGATAAAATATTGACGATATCATAATGGGTGAAGTGTACCCCTTTTTTAGGATAATTTGAGGTGATTTGTTTTATGGCAGAGAGAAAATGGGATAAGTATGAGGCAGCTTTACTAATAGACACGTATAAATCTATTGATGTAGGGGCTTTTAAAAGAAACATTGCTGTAGCTAAATTATCTAACAATCTTAGAAAAAGGGCAGAAAATCTAGGATTAAGCATAGATTCAAAGTATAGAAATACCAATGGCATTAGTATGATGTTAAGCACCTTAGTATATCTGTTTTCTGATGGTACGAAACAGCCTTTTAAGATGCCAAATAATATCTTCCAAGAAGTTTACAAAATATATAGAGATAACCCCAAAGAATTCGAAACACTTTTAGCAGAAGCAAAAAAACAATGCTCTGATGGGTTTAGTATTCAAACTGTTGGTATAAAGACATATAAAGAAATTGTAGAAAAGAACGAGATTGATGACTCTGATCACACTTTTAACAATAAAATTGATTTGTTGAAAAGGAGATATATTGATTACTGCGAGAAAAAAGGACAATTTAATAGTTTCGATTCCAATCATTTGTTGCATTGGCTAGATATGCTGGATTTAAGACTGAGAAACCTTAAAGTGATAAATACTTCTATCTTTGACGTTAATGACTATGAAAGATTCTGTCAGTTTAAAAAGGCAAATAAGTTAGATGATGTATTGATACACCTAGTTGGACGTTTTAATCATATCGTTTTCTCAAGTTTTTTGTCTGGTTATATTGAGTACATAGATACACTATCACAAGAAGATAAGCAGTTCCTTAAATCTTTAAACGATAAGAGGGAAGAGGTGATTGTGGTTAAACCAAGTGAAATAATAAATATGGAAGAGGAAAAAGAAACAGAATTAGGAAAGAATATACACAAAAAGTTGCAGAGTGAATTCACTAGCTTTTGTAAAGAAAAATATGGTATAAGTCAACTAGTATTATATGATAATTTAAAACTGCTTTTTGAATTAGAGAAGCATTTGATAGAGGATGGCTTGATTAGTTATGGTATTTTTGATTATAGAGATTATTCTAGATTAAAGAACATAACAAAAACTACAAAAGATGGTAGTTTAACAGCATATACCAAGAAGTATTTTGCTGGTAGTAGGCTTGAGAGAGTAAAGTTCTACTATTCCATATTGTGCGAATTTCTTAATGGTAAATTTGAAAATATAAGTAAAAATGATAGTGGTGAAGTAAATGCTGTTGTGGTTGAAGTTAGTAAAGAAGATAATTTTGACAAGCTTAATACAAGCACATCAATAATTTCGAATGAGAATAAGATTGAACATAATAAAAGTATGGTTGAGGAAAATACAAAGAAGTCTGATCTTAATACTGTAACTATGGCAACAAGAAACAATAGTACCACGCTCACGAAATATGAAGCAAATTTAAAGGAATTGGAAGCTGCTATTGGGATAGGACCGTTTTATGAGTATTACAAGAACAATGTCCTTAGCCATTATAAGAAAACTATGTTATTCAACACAGTTAATAACATCTATCTTCTCAAGCAGGCTGTTCATGTTCATTTTGGTTTTGATTTTACATGTGCATCTCCGGATTCTTTGGATAGATTAAAACAATTGGATGATTGTAACAAAATCAAATCCGCACTACGTTTAGAATATGCAAGAAAGTATAATGCTATTTATTTAGAGTTTAAAATTTTCATGCGAGCATTCGTAAAGTGGAAAATAATAAACAAGGAACAGATTGTTGAAAGCAATAAAGAAAACATGGGGATTGCTCAAGTAGAACAAAAGAGCCTAGTTGAAGAAATACTAGATACACAAATCAAGATACCAACTGTACTAGTTCAAGAGAAATCAAGTGTGAATATAGAGTTAGAAAAATCAACCTTTGTAGTTTTTCTTAAGGTTAAGCGTAAATTACAATCTAAGACTATTGAGCAATATATGCCTTACCTCGACAGTTTAAATAATGCTTTGCTAAAAGATGGAATAGTTCAATACGGAATTTATAATCCGCAAGAATTGGATTCATTGATTACATTTAGAAGGTCGGATAGATTCACATCTACTTTGAAGCAATACTTTACAGGTGGAGTAAGAACCCTAGTTTGTTACTATTTTGATTATTTAATTGAATATCTAAAGCAGAAAAAAGAGACCGGAAATGATAAGGAAATAGATGCCGGTCTTGATAGTGCTGTCCAAAATAAAGAGGATTCTAGAATTGGTGAAATAGCTAGTGTATTAGAGACTAGTAATGTTTCTAATTTAAATAATAAATTAGCTGATAATAAGGTTTCAAATAATACAGAAGCTAGCGTAACTGGTGGAGAAGAATTAAAGAAGGAAGAGACTGTATGTGAGGCTAATTCAGAGAAGGAATACACTAAAGATGGCACAACTGGAAAATATAAAGAAAAGGCAGAAGACAATAATACTGACTTAGGGGACTTACTGGTTAAAACGCTTATTGAGAATAACATTAATTATGTAGATAAAAGAAATAAAGGGGGATGCCTTTGGGTAGAAGGCGGTCCTTTTGATGAATACAAACTAGAGAAATTGAAAATACTAGGAGCGAAATTTAGATTTTCTTCTGGTTCTAGTAGTGCTTTAGGATTTAGAAACGGATGGTGGACAAAAGATGTTATTAATAAGATAAATGAAGAACCTGATCCGGCTCCTGTTAATCCTTCAAGCGAAACTTATGAGAATTTCATTCATATGCTAAATAAATACTACTCAAAAGGCTTTAGAGTAGGTTCGGGGATAGAAATTAAGAAGTTTAAAAGTCAATGGCAAAGTGAATTTAATAAAGATATGCCTAGTGATAGTATTATTAATAAATTTATTGATGATTTAACTATTACAATAGGTAAGAAAGCATATCTGCCTGATATATTGTTGCCTGCACAAATCAAGGAAAAAATATTCGCCTATATTAGAGATAGCTTTGCTAGTGACAAGCATATGATATATTATGAGGCATTGTATAATCATTTTTCTCAAGAATTGTTAAATAGTCATATTAATAATTCGAATATGCTTCAAGCCTATCTTAGACGCACGAATTATGTAAACCACTTTTATTTGTGCGAGAAATACTTCAGTGATATTAAAACTATACATATGGATCCTGTAGAAGATGTTAGAAAATACCTGACAGAAGCTGGAAAACCCGTCAATATTGATCAAATTTACGCTGACTTATCTCAGATTTCCAGTAGTGAGATTTACAGGATACTAACAGGTATTGGCAGCAGAGAATTCATTAACAATCAAAAAGGAGAGTATTTCCATGTAAGCATTGTTGATCTTAGTTCAACCGACATTAAGAATATAAAAGAAATTATAGATACCGGCCTTTATAATTATGGTTTTATTAGCGGTATCGATTTTTGGAATAAGCTAAAGAAAAAACACCCAGATATGATAGCACAATATCCATACTTAACTGATCTGGGAATGAGATCTGTTCTGGCCTTTCATTTAGGGGATAATTATGATTTCAGGGGCACAATAATCAGTAAAAAGGGAGAGAAGGTTAAATCATCAGATGTCTATCGGAGGTTTGCTCAACAAAATACAGAGTTTACAATTGACGACCTGTTGAAGTTATCTGAGGAATTAAATACAGGCATATATTATGATGAAGTTTATAATTATTCTGTAAGGATCAACGATAATAAGTTTATTTCTAGAGAGCTTATAGATTTCGATGTTGATGCTATAGACAGTATGCTAGAGAGTTTTTGTGAATCCGACTATGCTAGTCTTGAGACACTATCCATTTTTAGTGGATTCCCTTATTGTGGTTATGCATGGAATATCTGGCTTCTTGAAAGTTTTGTAGCTAAGTATAGTAAAAAATTTATTCTATTACACTCCAATTACAATGCGACAAAATGTGTTGGAGCAATTGTAAAGATAAGTGCCGATATAAATACATTTGATGAATTACTGTCAAGGGCACTGGCTGATAGTTCTGTTCAACTGACTCAAAATATGATGGATAACATTAAGAATGCTTTGAGTTATTTTGTGCAAAATGGCTTCCTAGCTAGGAAAAGTTATTCTACAATTGAAAGTATAGTTAATAATGCAATAAAACTAAGATAAGAATTAAATCTAACTATGAAATGGGTGAAACGGTGAAATGTATTCGTATGATTATGATTATGAATCTGGAGGGATAGTACTAAATAGCTCTCCACTTGAATTTAGCAAAGAGCCTAGACCTGTGTATTCAGAGGAATTAAACTTGCTGGGTTTCGACAAGTATTGGGATTATCCTAATGATAACAATGTGCCAATAATGTGGGCAGAGACCAATAATTACATATATCGTGGGAAAAAAGTAGGTCAGACTAAAGGTGGTTCTATATATACTAAACCTGAAATAATTATATTGGATGAACCAGAACCCAATAATGGTAGATTAAAAATAGTTGATGTTTCATTAATGATAAAAAAGAATAATGAAATATTAACTGGGCTGGCACAAGAAACAATCAAAAATATATATAATACTTTTATGGAATATAAAAGGAAAGTAGATGTATTTTATGTTGCATTTAGCGGTGGTAAAGATAGTATAGTGGCACTCGATTTGGTGCAAAGAGCTTTAAACCATGCTGATTTTAAGGTAGTATTTGGGGATACAGGAATGGAGAATGCTGATACTTATCACACTGTTGAAAAAGTAAAGGATTACTGCCAAGAAAACAATATTAGTTTTTATGTGGCAAGGTCTCATCTTTCTCCTAAACAAACTTGGGAAGCGTTTGGACCTCCTGCTGTAGGAATGCGATGGTGTTGCGGTGTCCATAAAACTTCTCCACAAATAGAATTATTGAGGAATATTACTGGCCTTAAGGAATTTACTGGTATGGCATTTACTGGTGTTAGGGGAGACGAGAGTGCTACGAGAAGTAGCTATGATGATGTGAGTTTTGGAACGAAACATCATGGACAATATAGTTGTCATCCAATATTGAGGTGGAATTCGGCTGAACTTTATTTATACATTTTTCAACAGAAGTTGCTGTTGAACCCATCTTACAAGAAAGGAAATAGTAGAGTTGGATGTTTGGTTTGTCCAATGTCAACTGGTAAACATGAGTATATTAAATCACAATGCTATAGTGAAGGTGTAAATAGATTAGTATCCATTATAAAGGATACTAGCATAAAGAAGGAATTTAGCTCTGCTGAAATGAACGATTTTATTAATCAAGGATATTGGAGATTAAGAAAATCTGGTAAAGAGTTAGTTCTGGGAAAAGACAAACATATCGTAGAAGTCCATAATGGAATACCTAGAATATATGTAAAAAAAGTAAATGATAGGTGGAAAGAATGGGCTAAGACTATTGGAACGCTGGTTGAGAGAAATCAAGAAGAGTATAATATAGAGTTTATGGAAAAATTATATGTAATTAATTTCTCTCAATTTGAGTCTATGACGCTTATCACATTTACAAACTGTAATGGCTCGAAAAATGATATAAAGTTTATGTCACTATTTAAAAGTGTTATTATAAAAAGTCTATATTGTATCAATTGTGGATATTGTGTAGCTGAGTGTCCATACGGTTGTATTGATATGAGTGATGGCATCAAGATATCGGAAAACTGCAGGCATTGTCATAAGTGCCATGATATATATGAGCATTGCATTAGATATAACTCAATTAGAAACAAGATAGGAGAGGGTAGTATGGAGAATAATAAGAATGTAAAACAAATGGGAAGATACTTATCCTTTGGTATCAAAGGAGAATGGATGGATATCTACTGCAAATATAAGGGTAGTAACGAGTTTTGGGAATGTGATGGTGATTCTAATGTCGTAAATAAAAAGAAAGAAGCTTTTCTTAAGTTCTTAAGAGATGCAAATATTGTTGTACAAGATAAGGATGCTGGTTATGATGTTTATACTAAAAACAGATTGACCATACTAGGTGAAAAGATTATAGAATGGGGTATTCATAATGATAATAGCTGGGCATTGATGGTATGTAACCTTGTTTATCACCCGGATTTTAACTGGTATGTGAAAAAAATGCCTTTCAATACAGAAATAACCCAAGATCAGCTTATGATGATGCTGGAAAACGCCTCTAGCAGCAATGCAGTACGGAAAAACGTAAAGGATAGTTTTAAATTTATTTTGATTACTACTCCTGTGGGTAATAAAATTGGACTTGGAGAATGTGAGTATGAAGAAAAGTACGATAGAAATAATCAATTAAAGTTAAATTTAAAGTCTATTGTTAGAAAGACTTGGGATAACCCTAACCCACTGGTTATACTTTATTCACTATTTCTTTATGCTGAGCATTGTGGAGGGTTTCATAAATTTAATCTTACTAAGATAATGGAATCCAATGAAGAAAGCGATGGGTTAACTCCAAGTCAAATCTTTGGCTTAGATAAGGAAAGCATGAAAAAAATATTGAATGGCTTGTCAGTCAACTATCCTGAATTTATAAAAACGTCTTTTGTTTTAGACTTAGAATCTATTACATTGAATGAGCAGAAGAATGCAGAAGACGTATTGGCACTGTTCTAAGGGGGATATAATTATGTATGAGAAGTATCGTGACTTTTTTGATATAGATCCTGAATATTTTCCGCAAGTAAATGCAGCAGTAATTGAGTCAAGGCCAGATATTTGGAAAAAGTTTTATCCGCATGAGACATTTGTTAAACTATTAAACGATACAATCAGTGTTTTAACTAGGAAACAAAAAGTATCCTTATGGGTTGAAGGTGCTTATGGTACAGGTAAATCTCATGCGGTTTTAACTCTGAAAAAGCTATTAGACGCTTCTGAGGAGGATACTAAGGAGTATTTTGATCGCTATAAAGATTTGTTAGGAGATGACTTGTTTAAGAAATTTCAACAGGCAAAAAGTGGTGAAAAAAAGGTTCTTACTGTACATCGTTATGGGTCTGCCAATATCCCCAATGATGAAAGGTTAGTTGTTAATATTCAAGAAAGTATTGTTCAAGCATTAAAAGAAGCAGGATATGATAATTATGCTCAGGCTACTTTAAAAGAAGCAGCAATAAAATGGTTATCACAAGATTGGGCAAAGCAGGCAATGGACAATCTAATGCAGAACGAATATAAGAATTTGTTCTCTGGGGATAATGTTGATATTCTATTACAAAAGCTTATGACATATGATGGGCAAGCTTTGCAGGATCTAATGGCCAAGATTGTTAAAGTTGGTAATGAAAAGAGCTTTGCCGCTTTAAAGCTTGATGTAAAAGATTTGGTTGAATGGATAAAAGAGATTATTAAATCCAATAATTTAAAGGCAATTGTATTTATTTGGGATGAATTTAGCGAATACTTTAAAAGTAATATGCGTAAACTTACAGGTTTTCAAGAAATTGTCGATATCAGTGGAACTGATCCCTTCTATTTACTGATTGTAACGCATGATGTTAATCATTTGTTTGCACCAGAAGATAAGGAGTGGAGAAAAGTACTGGGCAGATTCTTATCCCCAATTTGTACAATTGAATTACCAGAAAATATGGCTTTCAAACTTATGGCCAAAGCAATGGAGAAAAAGAGTGATCCTGTTACACTAACAGAATGGAATGACACCGTAGAAGATCTCGATGATCGCACTAAAGAGTCTCGTAAATTGGTTGCGAAGCATGCAGGCATTGAAGGTAATGAACTTTCAAAAATATTACCAATTCATCCATATGCCGCATTGCTTTTAAAATATATCTCTACTGCCTTCGATTCCAACCAACGTAGTATGTTTGACTTTATTAAAAATGATCGCGGTGATGAAATAAAAGGATTCCAATGGTTTATTGATAATTATGGAAGATTTAATGATAATCCCCTCCTAACCGTAGATATGCTTTGGGAATTCTTTTATGAAAAGGGAAAAGAGTTTTTGAACCATGAAATAAGGGTCATCCTAGATGCATATAATATGTTTAAAGATGCACGTTTAGATGATGATCAACAAAGAGTCTTGAAAACAGTATTATTATTGCAAGCAATATCTGTAAATACAGGTAATGCAGTTCCTTTGTTCATACCTAATAAGAAGAATCTTAATAGTGCATTCGAAGGAACCGACCTAGATGATGATGCTGCTGATAGAATTGCTAACACACTTGTGCCTAATATTCTTTATCAAAAGAAAATTAATGCAAATGAATGGCAGTATTGTGTTTTGGTGAATACTGGAGATATTGCTGAAATAGAAGCCGAAAAGAAAAAAGCTATGGCTATAACTACGTCAAGCATGATTATCACAGCTAAAATACCAGAACAATTTAAATTACCAGGATTTTTGAGCCAGAGATTTAGGATGCATTTTACTAGCCTGGAAGAATTTGATAAGACAATCAGTAGAGTTACTAGCGAACAATCAAAACTACTAAACAGTTTTTCTGTTATTTTGACATTGGCAAAGAATGACGGAGAAAGTATACTGATTGAGCGAAAGATAGATGAAGCTATAAAAGCAGGCAATAATTTTATTTATATAGATGCTTCACAAAATAATATTGATAAAGCTACACTAGAAGAGTATGCAGATGCAACAGCTAATGCAATCGTAAGTTCAAAGGGGCAGAATAAAACACAAGCAAAGCAATACCAAGATAATGCGTACCAAGCATTACAAAAATGGTATACCAATATTTTAGCAGGAAACTTTATAGTATATACACCTGATGGAAAGAGTGAAACCCTGATAGGTGACAAAAAAGTCTTCGAATATTTAATTGATTATGATAAAACTGTTTTTCCAGAAGGATTAGAGCATCAAGGAAATGTATCTGCATCAATGTGGGAGGCAACAAATCTTGGATTAGGTGCAGCTTGTGGTATCACTCAAAAGACCAAATCTGTATATGCTAACAGTAATAAGAATTTAAAGTTAGAGAATTATATTGGTGATGGAATTTGGGCTACACCTGAATATTGGAATGTAAAACCAAATGCATATGTTTCCAAACTTAAGGTCTATATCGATACTGTTATTAATGAGGCTTTTACTTCTAAGGGTAGAATAGGAATGTCTAATATATTAGAATCCTTGATAGCCAGCCCGTATGGATTCATGCCCTGCAATTTGACAGCGTTCATTTTAGGATTTATATTAAAAGAATATGCTGGATCTAATTATACATGGAGCGATGGGAATACCAATGATAAATTGGACGAGGAAAAATTAAAAGAGACCATTGCAAATGCTTTAAAACACCTTTTAAATCCATCTCCAAAGCATAAAGAGAATTTTATAATTGCAATGACAAATGAAGAGAAGAGCTTTAATAACGCTACTGCTAAAATTTTCGATATAGATGAGAAGTTATGTACTTCTATTGAGAATACTATCAGCAGAATCAGAATTAGCATGAAGGCTCTAGACTTTCCTATTTGGACATTGAAATATGTATTGAAAGATATCCCGATTATGACTAGTGAGGAAGAGATCGAAAAAGTAGTCAAGGGATATATGGATCTAGCCAATAATACTACTGGTAGCAAAACAGATAGTGATATAGCAATGGAATTAGGAAGGTTATTTCTACAATACCCATCACTAATTCAGGATATGAGTAGTATTGTTACAAAAGACTACTGTACCAAAGGAATGAAGGCATACTTATCGGACTATCGTGGAGGAGAACTGGTTAAATTAGCTTATAAAATTGGTGATAATGGTCAATTTCTACATGCTGTTAAATCAAAATTTGATGCAGACGCAGCAAGATGGGTCTGGAAACAAGAAACTGCCGATAGTAAAATTGATGAAGTTATAACAGAATATAGGATAGTAGATATCTCTAATAACTATCTACCTAAGACTATAACCTATAATTCTGCCTTAGCTGAATGGAAAAATAGATGTAGCCGCATAGCTATTTCTTATGACTATGCTAAGAGTGATTTCGGTGAATTGTCTAATTTTATAGGATTATTGTATTCGTTGAAGAAAATTGGGCAACTATCAAATAACCAAAAGAATCAATTTCTTGAGCAACTAGAGTTATTTGCAGATGAGTTTGAAGCTTTTTATTTGAACCAAATAGAATTGTTTAAGGAAATATTCAAGATTAAGCTCAGTGGGCAGGATGAATCTATTGTAGTAGCACTATTTAAGGCTATACCAACTGACGCTTTCACTATGGAAAGGCAGGCTTACCAAGTCAAGGTAGAAAGCTTATTGAGTGAAAAAATAGCCATGAGTGGCATAACAAGAATTAAGTCGTTATGGCTTGATAAAACAGCTACAGTAAGTCCAAGTGCATGGTCAACTAAAAATGGTATGTCTGTACTGTTTATGGTACCGGAGAAAGAAATTACTATCGCTAAGAGTGCTTTCGGGATTTTAAACAGTAGGAATACGAATGGAATTGATCAGGATATCCTCAATAAGGCCACTATGTATTTAGAAAATGCTACTTTCTATGATGATCTCAATGATATAGACAAAATTAATGCTGTATTTAGAAAGCGGCTATTAAAAAATTATAGTGAGATTCTTACAGATCTTGATGAAGTGAAAGATATCTTGAAGAGAAACCTTGCGAATATTAAGGCATATGACTATTATGGAGAGCCTTTGGTATTGGAGGAGATTAAAGCATTGGCTGAATACAAGTATAAGGGAGGAGGTTATCTGAAGGCAGAAGATGCTATTAATAGATTAAGTGTTGACGAAGCAAAATTATACCTCTTGAAACTGGTTAGAGATAATCCAGTTGTTGGCATTGAGATTATTATAAATAATAGAGGTAAATAGAATGAAGTTAGAAGAATGTTATAAGAGAATAGATAGATTCATTAGTGATCCAGAAAAAACTGGTGTTAGATTTGTTAATTTTAATAATGTTAGTGACATGACAGTATTTAAGGAACACTATGCCCTCAATGGGGTTATAATGGTTGAGCCTAATAAGTTCTCTAAACCAGATGAAGTAGCTTCATTATCAGATTTGCTTTATTATTTAGATAATACTACTGGTGTTGTTATAGTATCCGGCTTTACAACTTACATAAGATTGTTAGGCAAGGAGAAATTAATGGCATTTATTTCCCAGATGTCAGGATGGTCAAAATATGGTATACATGTTATTGTTCTGACATACCAATGTGAGGATTTAGTCTTAGAAGCAGATAAAAGGAATATTAATAAGTGTTATAGTATCGATGGAGAAAATGATACAATACCACAATTAATATTACTTCCAGCTGCTAAAAAGAGAGCTTTTTTTGGCAGAGTTGTAAGTGGGGTTGAGAACATATTCAAAGAAATTGAATCAGAAAACACTGATCCAGTTGTTTATGTATTAACCAATAAGTGTAAATCAGACTTTCCAGAAGCATTATATAATATTGGTGATTTAAGAAGCTCCTTTGACATACTTCGAGACTTGGATCCAACTACTTCCAAATTTGAAGCATCTTATGGAACAGAAGAACAATGGGATAGTGTTGTCGACGCAATTTGGCAGAAAAATGGTTGGGATGCTTTTCTTGCTGAGAAGCTAGGTGCAGGAATAAATTTATCACTTTCTATCAGGGGTTGGTCTACGTTTGATTCGATGACAAAATGGTTGTTTTTCCTTGCACTAAAGTACTTTAATACGACGCATAGTATCTATCTAGATTACGTAGCAAAAAAAATTTGCACGCTAGATGATATTGGACGTGAGCTATATAACTCAATACTGGATTTTGATTGCAAGGAACATGATTATTGGGCAATCTATTCTGAAAGAAAGAGATTAATACTATCATTTGGTCTCCTCACAAAGGAATCAATTGAGTTTTGCACGCGAGTTGATGTTAAAGAAACTGAAGCCATATACTATCTCACGGATCTTACTGAAAATGAAAAGTCATTAATAATTGCAAACTTGGCAAGATACTATATGGATTATCCAAAAGAGCAAATTATTGAGATTTTAGATAATGTATATAAGGATTTGTCATTGTACCTAAGACCTTATAAATTCAAACAAGATTACTTAACTGATTATTTTGAACTGTATAAATTTAACAAAATAACAAATCAAGTAACAGATGAATTTATAGAAATGGTAAACACTCAATCGAAACAAAGAGATTTCTTCATGTTGCCAGCTAGGACTGAAAAAACAGAAGCTATTGATGTGAAGAGAGCTAAAGTTTTCTTTATTGACGCTATGGGTGTAGAGTATTTAGGATTTATCTTGGGGAAATGTAAAGAGAAAAATCTAAGAGCCAAAGTAAATATATGTCGCTGTGAGCTACCTTCTATAACGTCGATAAACAAAGATTTTGTAGAGGTGTTTGAACAAGGCGGGGCAACTTTTGTACCAGATAAAAATGGAATTAAATTACTAGATAAAATAAAACATCATGGTGTAGAGTCTTTTGATTATACACAGAATCCGTTACCGACGTATGTTTCAAAAGAGCTTGAGTTAATGACCGAGATAATGAATAAATCTGAAATTATATTAACAGAAGGCACTTACAATAAAATTGTAATAATTTCTGATCATGGTGCTAGTAGGGCATGTGTAATATATGGGCATGAGAATAAATGGGAGATGCAAACCAAAGGGGTGCATTCTGGTAGATGTTGTCCCAAAAGTGATATAGCAGAGAAACCTGATTGTGCAACAGAGGAATCAGGGTATTGGGTACTGGCTAATTACGACCGCTTTAAAGGTGGAAGAAAAGCAAATGTTGAGGTTCATGGCGGTGCATCCCTTGAAGAGGTACTTGTTCCAATAATTGAGATTACAAAGAATGATGTACCAATTATGGTAGAGTTGAAGACACCTGTAATTTCATTTATACCAAGAAAAAAACCGCCTATCCTAAAGGTATATGTATCTGAGCATGTAGATGAGGTTGTTGTAAATCTCAAAGGTAAAGGAATAGATAATACTTATTATGCTAATACTATAGATAATAAGAACTTTAGTGTGACTCTGGATAATGTTCAAAAAGCAGGAGATTATTCACTTGATGTATATTCTAATGGAGAGCACTTAGCTGCTAACCTAATTGTTACTCTAAAGAATGCTGCTTTCAGTACTAAAAATCTATTTTAGTAAGATTTTTGGAGGATTATTATGAACGAGAAGTTAAAAGAATGTTTTGACGAGATGTTAGTCTATAAAGACTTACAGAAAACAAACTTCTTTTCAGCGTTAAGCCTACCATCTTTTTTGCGGGATTGGCTTTTGAAAATGTTCGCAGATGATAACGGTAATTATGATGTAGAAGAGATGACAAATTTCATACATCAATATTTACCAAGAAAAGAAGAATGGATGGGTATTAAAGCACGAATTGTCAATGGCAGAGAAAGCATTAAAATACTTACTAAAATATCTGTTTTTATCGATATTAAAACACAAGAGGTCTCATTTGATCTTCCTGAATTTAGTTTAAGTCATAAAGATACAATTATTGAACCCGGTGTATGGAATATATACCAGGATGACTTGATTAAGGGGAGTGAAATATGGGGGATTTTAGAGCTGGGTTATAGATGGCCTGACGATACAGTAAAGCCAAAGATACCAGGTAAAATTAAGTTATTAAGCTTCCAAAGCTTTAGACCTTATGATATTGATTTAGATTATTATAAGGATATGCGAGCAGAGTTTACAACTCAAGAATGGATAGATGTCATAATTGGAGCTATTGACTACAATGCAGACGGGTATAAGGAGGAAGAACAGAAACTAGCTATATTAAAAAGATTATTACCTTTTGTTGAAAAAAGATTAAATCTTATGGAGCTGGCACCCAAAGGTACAGGAAAATCATATTTATTTGGAAGCATCAGTAAATATGGGACACTAGTAGATGGTGGCAAAGTTACTAGAGCAAAAATGTTTTATGATGATTCTAGAAGGAAGCCTGGCTATATTTTTGGTAATGATTTTGTAGCTATTGATGAAGTAAAGCTTGCAAAGTTTGGTGATGTTAATGAATTACGATCTGCTTTACAAAGCTATATGGAAAAGGGCAGTTTCAATTATCAAGGGTTTAATGGCGTATCCGATGCAGGAGTTGTTTTCTTAGGTAATATAGCACAAGATAATTGGGATGAGTATCAAGATATGTTTGTTGAATTACCTGAGATTTTTAGAGAGAGTGCATTAATTGATAGAATTCATGGATTTATAAAAGGATGGGAAATCCCTAGGATGGATAATACTTTGAAGATATCTGGATGGGCTTTGAACTCTGAATATTTCTGTACAATAATGCATATGCTTAGAGATGATATTAGTTATAGGGCTATAGTAGATACCATAGTAGAAGAACCTGAGCATTCTGATACTCGTGATACAGAGGCCATCAAAAGAATTGCAACTGCGTATCTAAAGTTGTTGTTTCCTAATGTTAGGAAACCAGAAGATGTAAATGCAAGGGAATTTAATATGTATTGCTTAAGACCAGCCGTGAAAATGCGTCAAATTATAATAAGGCAATTGGGGTATTTGGACACTGAGTATAAAGGTAAAAATGCCCCTAAATTAAAGGTAAAGCAACAATATGAATAAAGTAGTGCATTGTCATTCTTGCGGAAAAAGTAATTTGGATAAGGACACCGTGGGAATTAACAAGAAGTTATTAGGAACCAACATAATAGACTTCTATTGTATGGAATGTTTGGCTGCATTGTTGGATGTAGACGTGCAGGATATCCTAGATAAAATAGAAGAGTTTAAGGAAGAAGGTTGCACACTGTTTAAATGAAAACCCAAAAACTTATTTACGCAGACCATGCAGCAACTACTATGCTGCTTCCAGCAGCATTAGAAGCTATGCTGCCGTTCTTGCAAACTGAATATGGGAACGCTTCCACGCTTTATTCTTTAGCTAGGAAACCAAAAAAAGCGATAGCAGCTGCACGAGCTGCTATCGCCAATTGTATTGGAGCAGAACCAGAGGAGATTTTTTTCACATCTTGTGGAACAGAATCTGATAACTGGGCTTTAAAGGGCACTGCTTTTAGATTTCCGGGACAGAAAAAACGTATCATTACAAGTAGCATTGAGCATCATGCTATACTGCATTCATGTGCCTTTTTAGAAAAAATGGGTTATGATATAGTTTACTTGCCAGTTGACGAAAAGGGATTAGTGTCTCCTGACGTTTTAGAAAAGGCGATTAATGAAGATACGGTTTTAGTGTCAATTATGATGGCCAACAATGAAGTTGGGACTATAGAGCCAATTAAAGAGTTAGCAGACATTGCCCACAATCATGGTATATTGTTTCATACTGATGCAGTGCAGGCTGTGGGCCATATTCCCATCAATGTTGATGAATTGGGCGTAGATATGCTTTCTGCTTCTGCTCATAAGTTTAATGGCCCCAAGGGAACAGGTTTCCTATATATTAGAAAAGGTACTGCTTTAATGAATTTATTGGATGGCGGAGCACAGGAGTCTGGCCATCGTGGTGGTACAGAGAACGTCGCAAGCATAGTCGGTATGGCTACTGCACTAAGATTTAATGTCGATAATATGCAAAAACATACATCCCATTTAGAACACTTGCAAAAGATATTCATAAAAGGATTAGATGAACATGGGGTTGATTATGTTTTAAATGGCTCTGAGCATCGCATTCCTGGTAGTTTTAGCGTATCTTTTCCTCATAAAGAAGGAGAGGCAATACTCCATAGATTGGATTTAATGGGTGTGGCTGTAACCACAGGGTCTGCTTGTAATTCCAAAGAGACCGAAATATCCCATGTCTTGAAAGCAATAGCCTTGCCAGAAAATCTGGCATTGGGAACTGTTCGCTTTACTTTTGGTTTTGATAATACGGAAGATGAAGTAAGATATGTAGCAAATTGTTTAGCAAAAATAATGGCATAGCTATTACGAAGGGGGTTGCTATTATGGTTGATGATATTTTGAAAAAATTTCAAGAGATGCTTAATGATGGTACTGCATATAGCTATAAGATAACACAAGTTTTGGCAATAATTGACTTGGATTTTGTTGATAACCGTATGAAAAAAGGTGGATTATGGGTATTGGGCGATGAATCTTTACGCCCAGTTATGGATATTTTCTTAAAGCATGGTGTAAAATTCAGTTACGTTGCCAAAGGTGGAAAGGCCACAATGCATAAACCAGCTTGGTATTCGAATACTAAACTTATCTATTTACTCGTAAGTAATCCATTAATACTAGAGAAATACGGGGCTATAACAGACAAAAGAGAGCCCATTTGTTTCAACTATGTACAATGGTTTGACAATGAACCTTGTTATGATTTACGTCATTGGAAGGATGATTCTTGCCAAGAATATTTTAAAGGCATTACTTTAGATAAAAATGAGGTAGAAATATTAAAAGCTGAATTAAATACTGATGTAATTACATCTAGAGATGATCTCCTTGGGATTTTTGATACTGGTAAGGGTAACATTGATGACTATGGCTTAGTAGCAAAATTAAAATCTACAAAGACCATGAATAAAGAAGCTCGTGTACTTGATTGGACATATGGAAAGGTTTTGGATATCAGACAATGGAATGAGGATCATACAAAGTGTTCTAGGGGCATAACGCTGGACCAAGGTGAACTAGAGGCTTTTGTGGCATTATTGCAACGTATATAAGGATTATATAAGTCAGGAGGTTAAGTTTATGGGACGTGGGTATGGTATTAGTGGCAATGTAGGCTCATATATGCATGTAGAGAAGAAATCTAAGCTGACTCCTGATGAGAGAGAAGATCGTTTGAGAAATAAAAATAAATATGAACGACAGCGTGAGAAAATGCTGAAGGAAAACAAGGATAATTCCTTTGGGAGACCTAAGGATAATAGCCTATTGGGAAAAGGCAACCCAAAGCCAGAAGCAAAAAAAGAAATGTACCTAAGGGGTATGCGTGTAGTTCATGTCACCTTTGGTGTGGGGAAAATTATAGATGTTCGCCAAGATTCTATATATGTGAAATTTGACAATATTGATTATAATTTCAAATGTTTTGATAAGAAAACCTTGATTCAAAGGAAACTGCTATTGCCTTATGGTGAAGCAAAACATAAAGCAGACTTACGCAAGGAGTAATGATTGATTGCTCGTAAATGTATAGAGTAGACTGGGAACTTAATGCTTCGTATAGGCAAGGGAGATGTAACATTATGCCTGACAAAAAAACATATCATTTAATTGACGCAAATGGAAAACCTTATGAATCTGATACTCCAGGTGCCTTTGGGGGACATCGCAAACTGAAAATTTATGGTCGCTTGGATTGTCCTTCTGCCCTTCGCTACATTGCTAAAGGGCAATATGTTCAGTATCGAGTTTTCTTTAAAGACGAGGAAACTGCAATCGCTGCAGGGTATCGTCCTTGCGGAGTATGTATGAAGGCCGAATATAAACGCTGGAAAGAGCAGAAAGCGATGAAGAATGATAAAGGCAATAAAAAACACTGACACGTAAATTGAAAGGTTAAGCAGCCATCATGGAATTTTTGGTTATTGTTTTAATTTTGTCAGTTTTTGTGGGATTATTTTTTCTCCTTATCAACGATAATCCCTCTGCCAATAGAAAGCAGGATGTAGATGTTGAGGATGACTTAATTATGCTCATGGATCTTAATGATGACGACTATATGGACGATGACGATTGATGCTTGCATTGGTGCTAGTAGCACTTACAAGAATGCGTGCGGATATATACCTGCTTCGGTAACTAATGCAATAAAATAGAGCCGCCAAGCAGGCGGCTCAGTCTTTGTCATATCCTTAGACTATTTAATATTAAGGGTTACAGCATATAAATCGCAGTGGTATCAATTTGTTGATTATTAATAATCAGTCATTTATTCTTTGAAAACAGATGGGAGATAGCAAAAATAAATACAAAAGTAAGGAATGCCACATGAATAATAACTGCCATTTGATATTCTCGTGATCTCGTTATTGCATCATAACATAAGAACACGTAACAGAATAGTGTTATTAAGAATAATAAAATTTGGCCAGTCATTCTCAACCCTCCCTCCGTTATAGAATACTTTATTTTTGTTTAGTTTGCAAGTGTAATTCGATTGTTTATTCCTTACGTAGAAGTGGGAGCTTCTTATAGTTTACTTAATATTACAAAGAAGTGATAAAATGAAATCCAACTCAATAATTCTAAAGATATCATGCATTGCGCTGTGCTTAATGGCGCTTATCCTTGCTCCGATTAACTGTGCCCATGCTTCCAAGGAGGAGCTATTGGACCTAGAAGAGGAAAAGTCCGATATCGAGGACAGGATAGAGGAGCGCCGTGCCAGTGGCAAGAGTTATGACGACTTGGAAGAGCGTCGTAATGATGTGCAGGATGAGATGGATAATGTTAGGGACGGAGGATGAGACTTTTGCAGTTACGTCTTTCGCCGCGCTGGGGCGCTGTTGTGTGAAAACCGTAAATTTGACTTTTTTGGAGTTTTTTGGTACAATAATTATATCAATTGAACGTCTATCGCACGAGGACGCGAAAGTTCTGCGAAGTGCTAGCTGCTAAGTGAGCGTAACCTGAGGACGTGATGCTCAGGGATTTTTTGTATATTTTTATAATTAAAGAATCATCCATCACAGGAGGATGCACGGTCCTGTGAAGTGCTAGCGGTACTGTCAATAGTTTTGCGCAAATTTCTTCAGACATCCTAGCAGAAGTTTAGT
>OGYV01000635.1_pt1 | contig 29093 bp, 12 predicted proteins | sample 1576651 | NCBI WGS metagenome assembly OGYV01 (sample SAMEA3541570, study PRJEB24748) | human gut metagenome | biome: human gut; feature: human-associated habitat; material: faeces | place: China | collected 2012
GATAGGGGTGGGTCTTTTTTGTGTCTGTTTCGAGATTGTTTTTATTTATATTAAAAAATTAGATAAAAATTGAAAGGTGAGGGGGATACTTCAAAAAGACATTAGTGACTTAGATTTTAGGGAAAGATTCCTATAAATAGCGATATGCATGAAAATACTTATATGAAAAGGTTTATTGATTTTCATAGGAGCATAGTTACTCATCATAACTCGTTTTTTATATTGATTAAAAATTAGAGAAAATGCTTGCTTAAAGATTAAAAAAAGGATATGATAGACTTCGGAAGAAGGTTAATAAATGTATAGAGTGCGTGTTTTTTCAATAACGTCTTCGTTTTTTTGACGTGCCTTGGGGTACAAGGATTAACATATAGGAAGATTTTGAATGAAACAAGCAAATCATGTTTTTGAAAAAGTGACAAAGTACGCTATTCGTAAGTTGTCAGTAGGTGTAGGGCCAGTTGCTATCGGGACATTCTTGTTAGCAGGTGGTCTTTTCGTGTCTAAACCAGTTTCGGCAGACCAGGTTACTTCGGATGCGTCGGTACACATGGCCTATGTCACTGAAAATGAATTGACAGCTGAAGAGCAGAAGCAAGTGGTCCATGCTATCCCTAAGGAATATCAAAATGATGATACTTTTTATCTGGTCTATAAACGAAAAGGAGACAGTCAAGCTACTCTACCTCAGACAGGAAGTTCTGACTGGGCAGTAACAGGTTTGGGACTGGCAACAGCGACGATGGCTGTGCTACTCTTTTCAAAAAAACATCGTAAAAAAATTATTGGTTTGGTCTTGATTGGGGCTGCAGGGCAAAGTCTCCTTGTTCCCATAGAGGTTCTTGCCTTGCAAAACAAGGAGTTGCAGGCCTATAATCAGACTCTTACTGTTTCAAATGAAGCAGATTTGGCCAAGGGTGTTATTACAATTGATGGTTATGAGTATGTCGGTTATCTGCGTTACTCAGCTAAGCCAGAGCTTGAACAACCTTTGGAGAATACTATCAAAGGACTTGAGTCTTCAATAAAAGAAGATAATACAGTTAGTCAGGGGACAGCTGATAAGGATAGTAAGGGAATCAGTTGGAAAAAAGGGACTCAGGAGTCAGGTCATGAGGGCGAAGCTCTAGTTCAACCTGCTACCCCAGAGAACACTGGACCAATTAGCGCTAAAGGTACGCAAGAATCAGGTCACGAAGGTGAAGCAGCTGTTCAACCTGCTAATCCAGAGTATACGGGCCCAATCAGTGCTAACGGCACACAAGAAGTTGGCCATGAGGGTGAAGCATTGGTTCAACCCGCCAATCCAGAATATACTGATGTTATCAGTGCTAATGGTACTCAAGAAGTCGGTCACGAAGGCGAGGCTCTCGTTCAACCCGCCAATCCAGAGTACACCGGTGTTATCAGTGCCAATGGTACCCAGGAAGTTGGTCACGAAGGTGAAGCTCTAGTTCAGCCCGCCAATCCAGAGTACACTGGTGTTATCAGTGCTAATGGCACACAAGAAGTTGGCCATGAAGGTGAAGCTCTCGTTCAACCCGCCAATCCAGAGTACACTGGTTCAATCAGTAGCGATACTACAAGTGCTAATGGTACCCAGGAAGTTGGTCATGAGGGTGAAGCATGGGTTCAACCTGCCGCTCCAGAATATACCGGCCCAATCAGTGCTAACGGCACACAAGAAGTTGGCCATGAGGGAGAAGCATTGGTTCAACCTGCCAATCCAGAGTATACGGGCCCAATCAGTGCTAACGGCACGCAAGAGGTTGGTCATGAAGGCGAGGCAGCTGTTCAACCTGCTAACCCAGACTATACAGGTAAACTGGAAGCCAATGGTACTCAAGAAACCGGCCATGAAGGCGAGGCAGCTGTTCAACCTGCTAACCCGGACTATACAGGTAAACTGGAAGCTAAGGGTACACAGGAATCCGGTCACGAAGGTGAGGCAGCTGTTCAACCTGCAAATCCAGACTATACAGGCAAACTGGAAGCCAAGGGTACACAAGAATCAGGCCATGAAGGTGAGGCCCTTGTTCAACCTGAGAATCCTGTTCATACCCCAGTTGTCGGCAGTATCACAGAGACTGAAACGCAAGCCATCGATTATCCTATCGAAGTGATTACGGATGATAGCAAGTATGTGGATGAAGAAGTGGTTGAACAAGAGGGCCAAAAAGGTAGCCAAGAAATCCAGAAAATTTACCAAACCATTGATGGTGTCAAGGTTGGTGAGCCGACTATTGTGTCAGGTAAGGTTATTGAGGTGCCACAACCTAGAAAAATCCGTCGTGGCAGCAAGCCTCTAGATGGCACAACGACGGAAGAGTCTATTGTGGAGCTTCCATTTAAAGAAATTGTCCAAGAAGATGACACACTTGAGAAGGGTACCTTGCAGGTTGTTCAAGAAGGACAAAAAGGTCAAAATAAAATTACCAAGGTTTATAAGACCTTTAAGGGTAACAAGACTGCTGAAGAACCAACTGTCACTGAAACAGTGCTAGTGCCTGTCCAAGATCGTATCGTTCGCAAAGGAACTAAGGTATCTGAAAAACCAGTGCTTACGCTGACACAGATTGGCAAGGATGATTTGGGTCGCAGTGCTAAACTTAGCTACAACTTGACTAATCCAGGTTCAGCAGCTATCACGACTATTAAGGCGGTCCTCAAGCAGAATGGGCAAGTTGTTCAAACGCTTGATATTCCTAGCACGACCTTGACTGCTGATTTAACAAACTTAGACTATTACAAGCCATATACTCTCACAACAACCATGACCTTTGATCGTGGCAATGGTGAGGAGAGTCAGGTCTTGGCAGACCAAACTCTCCAACTGGATTTCAAGAAGGTTGAGCTTAAAGATTTTGCACGTACAGATTTGATCAAGTATGACAATCAAACAGAAGTGGATGAGACTCGTCTGACAGCTGTGCCTCAGGATCTCACGAATTACTACTTGAAACTGACTTCTGCGGATCAAAAGACGACTTACTTGGCAGTGAAAGCTATCGAAGAAACAACAGTGGATGGCAAGGCGGTTTATAAGGTAACTGCAGAAGCGGACAATTTGGTTCAACGTGATGCCCAAAACCATTTTGCCCAAACCTATAGCTATTACATTGAGAAACCTAAGGCTAGCCAAGCCAATGTCTACTTTGATTTTGCTGACTTGGTCAATGCCATTCAAGCAAATCCATCAGGTGAATTTAGACTTGGTCAAAGCATGAGTGCTCGTCACGTCGTTCCAAACGGCAAATCATACATTACGACAGAATTTACTGGTAAGTTGCTCAGCGATGGTGACAAACGCTTTGCCATCTATGACTTAGAGCATCCATTGTTTAATGTTATCAATGGCGGAACTATCAAAAACATCAACTTTGAAAATGTAGATATCAATCGCCCTGGCCAAAATCAAATCGCGACGGTTGGATTTAACCTTAAAAATAAAGGTCTGATTGAAGATGTTAAGGTGACTGGTTCAGTTACTGGTAACAATGACGTGGCTGGTATCGTCAATAAGATTGATGAAGATGGCAAGATTGAGAATGTCGCCTTTGTCGGTAAGATTGACTCTGTCGGTAATAACTCGACAGTTGGTGGAATTGCTGGTTCAAACTACATGGGATTCGTTAACAGAGCCTATGTCGATGCGACCATTACAGCTCAAAATGCCAATGCAAGTATGCTAGTGCCATTTGTTACTTACATGCTTAACAGTTGGAAGTCAGGAACTAAGGCCAAGGTGACCAATTCAGTAGCCAAGGGTGTTCTTGATGTCAAAAACACACGAAATGTCGGTGGTATTGTCGCTAAGACATGGCCATACGGTGCTGTTCAAGACAACGTGACCTATGCCAAGGTTATTAAAGGCCAAGAAATCTTTGCTTCAAATGATGTCAATGATGAAGATGGTGGTCCATACATCAAAGATCTCTTTGGCGTTGTTGGTTATAGCTCGGCCGAAGATGGCACAGGCAAAGATACCAAGAATCCGAAAAAACTCAAACATTTGACTAAGGAAGAAGCTGACAAGCGTGTTGAAGGTTACAAGATTACAGCTGATACATTTGTCAGCGAGCCTTACGCGTTGAACACCCTTAATAACGTTTCTAGTCAAGCAGATTTTGTCAATATTCAAGACTATAATCCAGCATACAAGCAGGCATACAAGAATATTGAGAAATTCCAGCCATTCTATAACAAGGATTATATTGTTTACCAAGCAAACAAACTGGCTAAGGATCACAACTTGAACACTAAAGATGTGCTCTCAGTAACTCCAATGAATGACAGTAATTTTGTCACTGACCTAAGTGCCGCTAATAAAATTATTGTTCATTATGCTGATGGTACCAAAGACTACTTCAAGCTTTCAGAGAGTTCAGAAGGGTTGAGCAATGTTAAGGAATATACTGTCACTGATTTAGAAATCAAGTATACTCCTAACATCGTTCAAAAAGACCACTCGAGCCTTATCAATGGCATCGTTAATATCCTTAAACCGATTGAGTTGCAGTCTGATCCGATTTACCAAAAACTTGGCCGTACAGGTCCAAACAAGGTTAATGCTATCAAGAACCTCTTCTTAGAAGAAAGTTTTGAGGCTGTTAAGGCTAATTTGACGACCCTTGTGACTAAGCTGGTTCAAAATGAAGATCACCAGCTTAACCAATCACCAGCTGCCCAACAAATGATTCTTGACAAGGTCGAGAAAAATAAAGCAGCCCTCTTGCTAGGTTTGACCTACTTGAATCGTTATTACGGTGTGAAGTTTGATGATGTTAATATCAAAGAAATCATGCTCTTCAAACCAGATTTCTATGGTAAAAATGTGGATGTCCTTGACCGTTTGATTGAGATTGGCTCTAAAGAAAATAATATCAGTGGTTCAAGAACCTACGATGCCTTTGGTGAAGTTCTCGCTAAGACTACCCTTTCTAGTGATCTGACCGACTTCCTCAACTACAACCGAAAACTCTTTACCACTATCGACAATATGAATGATTGGTTTATCGATGCCGCTAAGGATAAGGTCTACGTTGTAGAGAAGGCTTCTCAAAATGAAGGTGTTGGTGAGCACAAGTATCGTGTTTATGACAACCTCAGCCGTGGTCTCCACCGCAAGATGATTTTGCCATTGTTGAACCTTGATAAGACAGAGATGTTCTTGATTTCTACCTATGACACCATGTCTTATGGTACAGCTAACAAGTACAACACAACCCTAGAGAAGTTGAAACCTGAGATTGATCTAGCGGCTCAACGTCAGATTAACTATCTTGATTTCTGGCAAAGATTGGCTGCAGATAATGTTAAAAACAAATTGTTCAAAGACATTGTCAATCCAATCTGGGAAGGTTTCTATGTCTGGGGGCATGGTTGGCCAGGTTGGCCAGAGCGCTACGGCCAATTCAAGAACAGTACGGAAGTCTATGCGCCAATCCGTGAAATCTATGGACCAGTTGGTGAGTACTACGGTGATAATGGAGCTATGGCTGGTGCCTATGCTGCCATCTACGACAATCCATATGATAATCGTGCCAAGGTTACCTTCGTCATGTCTAATATGATTAGCGAGTACGGTGCATCAGCCTTTACCCATGAAACAACTCATATCAATGACCGTATTGCCTACTTTGGAGGTTTTGGTCGTCGTGAGGGAACAGATGTTGAAGCCTATGCCCAAGGAATGTTGCAATCACCAGCGACTCAGGGTCACCAGGGTGAATACGGTGCCTTAGGACTTAACATGGCCTTTGAAAGAGAAAACGATGGTAATCAGTGGTACAACACCAATCCAAACAAGTTGAACTCTCGTGAAGCCATTGACCGTTACATGAAGGGCTACAACGACACCCTCATGCTTCTTGATTCGCTGGAAGGAGAAGCAGTCCTCAGTCAAGGCAAGCAAGAGCTCAATAACGCATGGTTCAAGAAGGTTGATAAACAGCTACGAGGCAATAGTAAAAACCAATACGACAAGGTGCGTGCTCTAAGTGATAGCGAAAAGGCAATTAACTTGACCTCTATTGATGACCTTGTGGATAATAACTTCATGACCAATCGAGGACCTGGCAATGGTGTTTATAAACCTGAGGACTTCTCTTCTGCCTATGTCAATGTGCCTATGATGTCTGCGATTTATGGTGGTAATACCAGCGAGGGCTCTCCAGGTGCTATGTCCTTCAAGCACAATACCTTCAGACTCTGGGGTTACTACGGCTATGAAAAAGGCTTCTTAGGTTATGCGACCAACAAGTATAAACAAGAAGCAAAAGCGGCTGGTAAGAACACCCTTGGTGATGACTTTATCATTAACAAGATTTCTGATGGTCAGTTCAACTCCCTAGAAGACTTCAAGAAAGCTTACTTCAAAGAAGTCAAAGAAAAAGCGTCACATGGTTTGACGACAGTTACGATTGATGGCACATCAGTAAGTTCTTACGATGATTTGTTAGCCTTGTTTAAAGCGGCAGTCGCCAAAGACGCTGCAAGTCTTAAAACAGATAATAATGGCAATAAATCTGTATCTACAAGCCATACGACAAAACTCAAAGAAGCTGTCTATAAGAAACTCCTACAAGAGACAGACAGTTTCACAAGTTCTATTTTCAAATAATAGGTGAAAGAATCCCTTTTGGTAAATGCCAAAGGGATTTTTGAATCTGTTGAGAATATGGGAAGTAGGAGCCTCTAGGTCAGTATTGGCAAGGGATTGAGAGAGATGTGGGTTGAGCCATTAAAACGTTTTCTTTTTGAAGGGAGAGAGTTTTGTATTTTAATAAATATCACCAAAACTAAAAAATAAGGTTAGAGTGACGAAGGTTTTTAATAAAAGATGCTTTCATATAAAAGTATTTTAAAAATTATAAAACTGACAAAATAGGGAATTGTGCTAAATAAAAGCACGAACGTTTTGAAGTTTCAAAGCACTTAGATAAAAGTTTTAAATTAATATTCTCTAATAAAAGTTAAACTTTTACACAATTATTAGTATATATTTGACAATTTAATAATTATAGTATAAAATGGAAACTGTATATAAAGTAATTTGGATATTGAGGAAATTTATTATTATGAGAGATATGTTTAATAAACGCCAACGTTTTTCATTAAGAAAATACAGCTTTGGTGTAGCCTCTGTACTTTTGGGAGTTTCAATCTTCTCAAATGCACAGGGTGCCCAAGCTGATGAAACGGTAGCACCAACTACCGCAGGTATGGAAACAACTGCTGAGCCAGATGTCGTCGTGGAGCAATCAACGCCAACAACAGCATCAGTAGCTCCAGCAACAACAGAAAACGCACCAAGTTCAGTCTCTACTGTGGCCTTGGCTAGTGAACAACCACAATCAGCAACTCAAGACAGCCAAGCAGCTTCAACTACTAGTCAAACAGCAGCTAGTTCAGAAGCAGCTTCTCAGGCTGCATCGCAAGCGAGCTCTGAGTCTGCAGCAGCGACTGCTTCATCTGTAGCTACTAGTGCACAAGCTCTTAACTCAACAGCTGTAGCAGAAACTCCAGCTGCTGGTCAAGTATCAGCACCAACAAGTGCGGCTGCTTCAGTTGCGACTGCAGCAGAAACTGCAAGTGCAGAGTCTACAACTAACGCTGTAAATAGCGTCCTTAAAGTAGCGACTAGCGAGTTAGCTGTAACAAGTAGTGAATTGAATGCTGCTGAAGCAAGTCTTAACTCTGAAAATCTCATCAATGCTATGGGACTTGCGGTATCAAACCGTAGCCTTCGTACAGCTGATGCGGTTGCTGTTTTGACAAATGCTGGAGCAGGCTCAACAAACCCTGACTTGACAAACCTTGGCTACAAACTTGCCTATTTGCCAGAGCGTCAACAATACTTTGTTAATATTGATTACATCAACCACCTCAAAGTCGGTCGTGATAACCGTGGAGTAATGAGACCTTATGACTACGTTACAAACGGTAATTACATGGTTGTTGTTAACTACGCTAACCTTGGTATTATTGACTATGTCGATGAAGCAGGAAACAAGATTCCTGGATCTTCAACATACCGTATCAATAACTCAACTGAAACAATCACAGCAAACGGTAAGACTTACAATAAAATCTACGATGCTGGTGTAACAGAACTTCCACCAGTACCAGCAGGATACCGCATCAAGTATGCATCTGCTGACAAATCTAAAGCTAATGCTTACGTAGATGTCTTGAAGTCAGAACGTCAATACGACTATAACAACGGTATTGCAACGATCCGTTCAGAACGTACTTGGGACCGTAACCAAAGCCGTGTCGTTGACCTTGTTCAATTTGCCAACGGTTCGCAAGGATTGGACGCTTCAATTGACGCCAATGGTGGTGGTCAATATCTAGCTCCAGGTTACCGTTACCACATTATCGTTGAAAAAGACACGAAAGATGTCACTAAAGCCACAAGTCAAACAGTGACTTACACTGGTGCTGATACGAAGACACCAGCTGCCAACACTCAAAATGACTTTAGCTTCAACGGTAAAGAAGATCCTACAACTAATACAACAACTTGGACTGAAACGACTCACACTTATGGAACAGTTAAGACTCCAGTTGTTATTGGTTACTATGCCGATAAAGCTGTAGCAGGTGGTAAGACAGTTACTCCGGATGCACCAAATGCAACAGACACAGTGACATACAAAGCCTTTGGTAAATTTATCGCTGTGGATGAAAATGGAAATCCAATTCCAGGTGTATCAACAACTGCCTACACGAACGATCCTAATGATGCGACTAAGATGATTGCCATCGACAAGACGCTTCCAAGCATTCCTGGCTACACTGTTAAAGTTATCCCTGCATCACCATCAAATCCAGGTGAAGATACTCGTGTCGTTTACGTAGCAATCGTTAACGATGTGACTAAGGCGACGAAACAAACAGTTACCTTCCAAGGTGCTGGCGATAAAACTCCAGCTGCAGATGTGAAATCTGACTATACCTTTGCAGGTAAGGATAACCAAGCGACTGGTAAGGTGACTTGGAATGAAACTAGCCACACTTACGGTACAGTTAAGGTTCCTGTTGTGAATGGCTACTTTGCCGATAAAGCCGTAGCAGGTGGTAAGACAGTTACTCCAGATGCTCCAGAAGCAACTGATACAGTAACTTACAAGGCCTTTGGTAAATTCGTCATTGTCGATGAAAATGGTAACCCAATTGCAGGTGTATCTGACACTGCCTACATCAATGATCCTAACGATCCAACTAAGATGATTGCAGTTGATAAGAACTTGCCAACTATCCCAGGTTACACTGCTAAGGTAGTACCTGCAACACCAGGTGACTTGTCTAGCGATACTAAGGTTGTTTACGTTAAGAATGACCAAAAAGCAAGTGTTGTATACCGTGATGAAACAAGTGGTTCAACCCTTGAAACTGTTGCCTTGGCTGGTAAGTCTGGCGAAGCAGTTAACTATTCAACAGCTGAACGTATCAAACATTATCAAGACCTTGGCTATGTCCTTGTAACAGATGGTTACCCAGCTGGTGCAACATTCGACTTGGATAGCACAGTTGACCAAGCTTGGACAGTAAGCTTCAAACGTGTAGCACTTGACTTTAATCCAGACAATGCTCACGAACCTGGAACGCCAATCTATCCTAACCAACCAAACGGACCAAAATGGCCAGCTAAGGATGCTTACCTTAAAGATGTGACATACACTGTTCACTATGCAAGCAAGGACAGCAATGCTAAATTGCCAGCAGACAGTGTTCAAAAGGCACAATGGAAACGTTCATTGACGCTTGACTCTGTAACAGGTGACATTCTTACAGCAGGTGAATGGAAAGCGGATAAGACTAAGTTTGACCTCGTAATCACCCCGTTGGTTAACGGTTATTTCGCTGATAAAGGTCGTGTGGCTTCTCAAGATGTCACTATGGACAGCAAGGTTGAGACTGTAACTTACAATAAATTTGGTAAGATTATTGCCGTTGACGAAAAAGGTAATCCAATCCCAGGTGTTGAAGCCGTTACTTACACAAATGATCCTAACGATCCAACTAAGGCTGCTATGACACTTGTTCCTGAAGTGAAAGGTTACAAGGCTGATAAGACTGGTGTGACACCAAGCAACCCTGGTGAAGATACAAAGGTTGTTTACAAGGTGGTTAATGCAGAACCTGCTAAACCGGCAGTTAACAAAGAAGTTGGTACTATCGTTGTTATCTACCGTGACGAGTATGGTAACCAAATCAAGATGCCACTTGTGATCACTAACTCTGTTGGTTCAGAAGTTAATGTTCATGGTGACCGTTACATCTACCGTAACGGTGTGAAATATGAATTGATCCGTCAAGAAGGTAAATCTACAGACAAGATGACAGAAGGTCAAACAGTCGTAACTTACATCTACCGTAAGGTTGAAGATGGCTCAACACCTTCAAATGGCAATGGTGGTCAATCTGGAAGCTCAACTTCTAAAGCTGTAAAAGCAACTTCAAACGGTTCTAAAGGATCTAAGGGTTCTGGATCTGGATCAGCAGCTGATGGCGCTTCAGACGGTAAAGGTTCAGATAAGAAGAAATCTGGAAATAAAGATGGTAAGAAGGCAGATGGTTCTGATAAAGCTAAAGAAGGCGATGAACAATTGCCAGTAACAGGTGAGTCAGATAATAACCTTGCAGCAATGGGTGTTGTTGTCATGGGACTCATGTCAGGACTTGCGGCTATGAATCGTCGTAAAAACCAAGACTAAGATTTCCACACCTTATCTCTCATAAAATCCAAAAATAAAATCTCTCTCGAGTGTGATTGCTCGGGAGAGATTTTTTGTTTGTGGATAAAATTCACGGAATCTCCCAAGGTTTGTGAATCTTTTAAGCAGTATTTAGCTTGATAAGGTACAATAGAGTAAGACAAAACGAATGAGGAGACTGTCATGAAGTTTTTACATACGTCAGATTGGCATGTGGGGCGAACCCTCAATGGCTGGTCTTTGTTGGAGGAGCAGGCGTGGGCCTTTCAACAGATTGTGGATTTGGCTATTAGCGAAAAAGTGGATGGGGTTATCATTGCGGGAGACCTCTATGACCGTGCGGTGCCCCCTGTGGATGCGATTAAGCTTTTTAATAAGACCTTGGCCCGCTTAGTACTGGAGGAACAGATTCCTGTCTATGCTATCAGTGGTAATCATGATGGAGCTGAACGTTTGCATTTTGGGCGTGACTTCTTTCAACCTCAGGGCCTTCATTTAAGCACACGTTTGGAGGAGGCTTTTGAGCCTATTGAGTTGGAGGATTGCCAGATTTTCCTGCTGCCTTTTATCGATCCTATTGATGCTCGTATTTACTATAAGGACGATGAGGATAAGGAAATTCAGGGGATTTGTGATGCCTTGGGCTACATTATTGAAGATATGGAAAAAGCTTTTGATCCTGAAAAAGCCCATATTTTGGTGACGCATTTTGCGGTTTCTAAGAAGGATGATAGCGATGGTCAAAGTCTACGGGAATTGATGTTGTCTGAAACTAGCAATACGGTAGGTGGCCTTACCAATGTGACCAGTGACCTTTTCAAGGCTTTCGATTATGTGGCCTTAGGGCATATCCATACGCGTTTTGCCAGTCCGACCAAGCGCGTGCAATATTCAGGCAGTCCAATCGCCTTTAATGTCAAGGAAGCCAAGCGTAAGGAAGAAAAGGGTGTCTATATTCTTGAATTGGATGCGTCTGGTGATTTGTCTCAGACCTTCCATCCTCTAGAGGTCAGACGGCCGATTGTGGTTTTACAGGCGCCTTTTGAAACCTTGATGTCACCTGAATTTTATAAGGAGCAACCTTGTCAAAAGGCCTGGTTTGCCTTTGATATTCAATTGTCCAGCCGTAAGGAATTAGAGGGCATCAATGTGCGTGCCCGTCTGGAAGAAATTTATGGGACAGATATTGTAGAAATCACTTTCAGTCGTTTGGGTGATGTCAGGGAAGAAAGCCTGACCGTCGATCAGCACTTAAAAGATTTGGAAATGCAGTCGCCGCAGGAAATTGTCTCTGATTTTTACCAGACAGTGACTGGGGGCGAGGTCTTGTCTGAGAGACAAAAGGCCCTTGTGGAAAGTATTTTTGAGGAGATTGGAAGGAGCCGACAATGAGACCAGTTCAGTTAGAATTGACCAATTTTGGACCTTATCGTAAGGAAGTCATCAATTTCACCCAGTTTGACCATGCTCCCCTCTTTTTGATTGGTGGTGACACAGGGGCTGGTAAGAGTACTCTCTTTGACGCTATGACAGTGGCCTTGTTTGCGACGACCAGTGGTGATCGTAATGTTGAGGAGATGCGGTCGACCTTTGCTGGTCCAGAGGATGATTTGACCAAGGTGACTTTTTACTTTCAACAGGGCAACCACCTTTATCGCATTGAGCGAGTTCTCCAGCAGGAGAGGGCCAAGCGGGGTGGTGGTACGACCATACAAAAAGCAACGGCTTCCTTAGTCATTGTGGATAAGATTGGTGGTCAGGAAATTGAAAAGCTTGGGGATAAAATCAAGGAAGTGAGTGACCAGATTGAGCAGATTTTGGGTCTCAATGCCGAGCAGTTCAAACAGATTATCCTCCTTCCGCAAAATGATTTCAGCCGTTTCTTGAAAGAAGATTCCAAGACCAAGACTCAAATTTTGAAGAAAATCTTTGGAACAGGTATTTTTGACCGTTTTCAAAAGAGCTTGGAAGAGCGTCTTCGTCAGAGCAACAAGGATATGGAGAAGCGCCAGGCTCAGTTAGATGGCCATTTTGCCAGTCAGGTTTGGTCTGAGGAAGAATTAGCTGTTTTGGCCCAAACACCAGCTTCTGAAAAATTAGCACGCCTCGAAGAACTTTTGGCACAACGTCAAGAAAATCTTGAAGAGCAGAAAAGCATTTTGAAGGATGCCCATGAGGATTTGGCTAAGCTGCAAAAGAGCTTACAAACTGCACAAGATGTAGCAAAGATTTTCCAAGAATTGGAGCAAGCCAAGGAGCGTTACCGTCTAGAAATTGAGGAAGGGGCTCAGGGACAAGCAGAGGCGAAATCGCATCTGGAGGAATTGCAGTTCGCCCAAGGGCTGCAGGAAACCATCAGCAGCTTGAAGCAGTATCAGAAGCAGTTGTTGCAAGTAGAGCAAGACCTTGAAATTGCTCAGGAGGCGCTAAGTGCTCAGGAGCAGGCTTTTGAGGAAGTCAAGGCTCAAAAAGAGACGCTTGCAACTCAATCTGAGGATTTTCTTCAAAAAGAAGGGAAACTGGAAGCGTGGAAAGAGGCTATTATCTATGCCCAGAGTCTTGCCCAAGAGCAGGAGAAAATCAAACAGTCGAGTGCTAACTACAAGAGGTTAGAAGAAACCTATCAGCGGGCTTCGAAAGAGATTGAGCTCCTTTCCCAGTCCTTGTCAGATTTGGAGGCCAATCGTCTTGGTTTAGAGAGTTTGCATGAGGCTGAAAAACTCCTCCAGTCTGTGGGCTACAGTGTGGATAAGCAGCTGGCTCAGGATCTTAAAGAAATAGAGGGCTTGAATCAGGAGTTGGCAAAGACGGAAAAGCGTCATCAAACCTTATCTTTGGATAGTGATCAAGCTCAAGAAATTCTCAAAAGATTGGAAGAGAAGTTAAGAACGACTTTGGCTTCACGTCGTCAACTCATGATTGCTCAGTTGCAGGCAGAATTAGAGGATGGACAGCCCTGTATGGTCTGTGGTTCCTTGGAACATCCTAAGGTCGATGGGACACAGGCTGATGAAGCGGCCTTGAAGGATCTCATGGACCAGGTGGAGGAACTTCAAGCTCAAAAAGAAAAGCAAGTCGCTACCTTGTCAAATCGCCAGGCTACCTTGAGTGAAGTTGAGACTAAGCGCCAAGATATGCTTGACCAAGTGGCTAAAGTTAAGTTAACTCTTGAAAAACACTATCAAGAACTCGAAGAGCAAGTTAAGGGACAGTTTGATTTTGATTTTTCAGAGGACTATGGAGCTGACCGTGGACAAGCCTTGTTGAGTGCTGTTGAGAAGCATTATCAAGAACTCCAAAAACGCTATGAGAAGGAAGAGGCAGACCGTGTCCATTATCAAAATGAGTTAGGACGAGCTCAGGAAAAAGCGACAGATTTGGCTAAGAGCTATCAAGAGGCTAAGGCAACTCTCGATCAAGCTAAGGAGCGTCTTAAGGAGTTACAAGAAGCTCATCAAGAGCTTGAATCTGTTGAGGTTTATCAAGAACGTATTTCCCTAGCAAAGCAAGAGTTGGACCTCTACAATAAGCAAGTCAAGGAAAATACTGAAGCCTACAACCAACTTCATGCCGACATTCAAGGCATCAGGGGGCAACTTGAGAGCCTAACCAAGTCTAAAGAAAATGCTAGCCAAGAAACTAAGCGTTTATCGGCTGAACTAAACCAAAGTCTTATGGCTGAAGGGGCCCTCACTAATGACCTAGAGCAAATCCAGCTTTGGCTTCTTGAGGTGAATAAGCAAGCGATTCCTAAGCTTCAGGCTCAATTGACAAGCTACCAAACTCTTAAACAAGAGTTGAAGGCGCAGATTGTCAAGGGTCAAGAGCTTATCAAAGACCAAGAAAAGCCGGATCTTGGCAATCTAACACAAGCAGTAGAGGATTGTCAGGAGAGCTATGATAAGCAGCTGGCTCAGGTTTCTATCATGGAGAAGGGGCTTAAGGATGCGACGGCTACCTACCAAGCGGCCAAAACCCTTCAAGACAGTAATCAAGAGGCCTTTAAAGCTCATCAAGAACTCAGTGATCTGGTCAAGGTGGTTAAGGGAGAAAATACAGCTCTCACTGGGCGACTCAATCTTGAAGTCTATGTTATCCGTCAGTATTTCCAACAAATCTTGGACTATGCCAATGCCAACTACATCGGTCTTTTAACGGATAACCGCTATTCCTTTGTTCTGAGTGAAGAAGGACGTCGGGCGCGTGATCACTTTGGTTTGGACATCAACGTCTATGACCAGCTGACAGGTAGCGAGCGTTCCGTTAAATCCTTGTCTGGAGGAGAAACCTTTATCGCTGCACTGGCTATTGCCCTATCCCTCTCAGAGGTGGTGCAAAATACCAGCAAGGGTGCTGTTGTTGAAGCTCTCTTCATCGACGAAGGGTTTGGCTCACTGGATAAGGAAGCCCTGACCAAGGCCATCGCTGTTCTGGAACAAATCGGTGAAAACCGTATGGTCGGTGTCATCAGTCACGTGGACGACATGAAAGAAGGCATTGCCCAACAATTAGCTATCATTAAGTCGCATGATGGCAGTAGCCGTATTAAGATTGTGGATAAAGGGTAGGAGAAATCAGTTTATATAATACTCTATATCAGATAATCGCAGTTGTAGCCATGTCAAATTTGTTCTAATCAGCATAGAAATAAGGTAGTTGAATCAACAACTACCTTATGTAGAATTGTTAAAAAGCTGATGGTTTGTATAACATATTTAATCCGTCCTACTCGTAAAAAAGTGGGGACGGATTTTTTGTCATCATATTTGAAAATGTTATAGCAAAAGCTAGTCAAGGTAATATGAGGCTACCTAATGTCTCCCTAATCCATTGAACTTTTAGCTAGGTGAAGTAATTATCAATTTCCTCCTCATTTTTTAGTATATCCACCTCATCAACACCACAACTTACTGCTAATTCTATAGATCCCTGAAAAGCGATATTATAGTCAGGAGAAAATGCCTTTCCTAAAAGTTTATAGTAATTCTTAATCTCTCTCTGAAGTTGATGGTTATATAATTCAAATTCATTCTCTAAAAAAATGCCACATTCTTGTATCTCTTTTAAGTAATCTTCTATTAGTAATTTTTCTTTCATTGTGAGATTATCTTTAAAGATTTCATATAGGAAAGTTCCTATAGTATTTCCGATAACCGCTCCTAAAATAGGTATTGGAATTATAGCATGTCCTAGAATTGAGGATAATGCACTAACTGATACTTCAATACATAAGATTTGCGAATTTAGTAAAAATTCTTCTTTTGTGATTAAGTTTTTACGGAATTTGTATGCTTCTTCAGCGATACCAAATGAAGCAGTGCACAATGAACTTGCTACTGCTGCAGGAGTGGCTGTGTAATTTGTTAGGGCATAGATGGTAACACCTCGAGTACTTCCTTTAATAGCTCCAATTCCACTATCTTTAGAGATATCAAGCCAATCATCTTTTGTAAACTCACTAATAGCTTTCCCTAAGCGCTTTTTTTTAATGATTCCTGTTATAAAAGCAGTTCCTCCTTCTAGAGCAGCCGCTGTAGCGGATAGATAGGCTCCCTGTTTTAAAGTAGGTTTGCTTTTATCGTACATATCTCTTCTAATGCTAGTATCAATATCCTTTATATTCCCTTTTTCATTATAAATAGTGGTATTGATTTGATTCCTTTGTACCTCCTTGTAACTCACTTTCGAAGGTTCTATATCAGAAAGTTTGATGTTTCCTATTGCGAAGAATTGATTTACTTCTTTCCATTGCTTTAATGAGAATTCACCGGTTTTAGTTCCTATCTGATTGGCTTGATTTTCAGAAATGGATAGCAACATTTTTATCTTTTCATAATGATCAGCAGGTATTTGATATTTTCTACCTCCATCTAGAAACCAAGGATATTTTTCATAGTGTTGTTTGATAGCAAATAATGATAAATGATTGCCAGAATTTACAAACTTTTGCTGTATTTCAATTCCATCACGGACAAAATCGGAAGGACCATTATCATTAATCCAGACATATTTAGGAGCTTCTCCTAATATCTGTTCTCTTGCATTTCCAATCCCACATTCAGCAACCTCAGCAATAAAACCATGCATTCCTTTTGTCCCACCACGATTCTGTTCTATAATCGACTTATTTATCTGATGCATAGTAGAATCTAGTGTGTTTATTGCATCCTTAAAATTTTGATTTTGATTCTGGAGATTCTTTAATAGGTTATCTAGTCTAACTTGATTTATGTAATTCGTCCATGATGCAATTGCTTGCTCTTCATTACTTTTTATCACTCTTTTAAAAATCATTATGTATTACTTTCTACTGTTTTACTGAGCATTTTAGACAAAGTCTTGGTGTTGTTAACCAATGCTGCAAGTATCTGCTTGTCTTCAGAGTTAAGAGTTGAATAGTTAGTAGAGTCATAGTGCAGACACTCTTGAAATTGTTGAGAAAGTTCTACCTTTAGTGAAACCGTTTGATCAATTAGTTGTTCTATGTTTGCTCCTACTTTTCTAAGTTCGTTAGTAAGATTTTGAAGTTTTATTATTTCGTCTTTCTTTTTTTCTTGAAGTTTAAACCTTTTTTTTACGGTTAATAAAACACTTGCTAGTAGGGTAGTTCCGGCAATTCCCCAACCTACAGGACCTGCAAGAGCTAATAGAGCTTGACCTGCAGCCATTCCTCCACCACCTGTGGCTAAGGCACCACCACCAAGCCAAGCTATGGCAGCGTTAGATGCTGCTGCCCCACTTAAAGCAGAAATAGCAGTGCCGGTAGAGGCTGTACCGAAAGTTGTCGCCACCCACATTGCTGCGGTAGGTGCTGTACTAGCGACAACGCCTCCAGCAGTTAAACCAGCCCCAATTAATTTGCTACTTCTTTCAAGATTTTCACTTTGTTCTTTCGCAAATTCTATTACTCCTTGGAAGTTTTGTTTTTCTATTTTTATTTCCTTGAAATCTATTTCGAATTCTTTTTGGTGAAAGGCGATACTATTTATCAAGCTCTCGACATTTGAAATAAGACGTACGGTTTCTTGTCGTTCTTTTAATAGAGTTTTTCCCTTAGAACTAATTAGTTTATATTCCTCATCATAATTTTTTTCTGCTTTATTTAGTTCTTTATTTAACAAATCATTAGGATTTAAAATTGCATCCTCAACTTTTTCAATCTCATTCATAAGTGGTTTAGGTTGAATTTTAGGTTCTAGATTTTTTGATTCACAGAAATCTATATAATTCATAATGTTGTTTCTATGTTGGTATAATTGGGATTTAGTTTCTTTAAATATATTTTTATTGAACCAACCGACTTGTTTTCCTTCTATACAGTATTGAGAATACATTGAGTGAATCTGCCTGATATCGGGTTGAACATCTTTCCATTTTTGATAAGCTTGTATTTTCCAAAGAAATTTAGTTTTTACATTTAAGATGAACACAACAATGCTAAATAATGCCACTATGATAATATAAACCATTTTTTCTCCTAGAAATAAGTAGTTTTGATTTTACTTCAATTACAAGCATTATACGCTTATAACTCATATTCTTATTATATCACTCAGAAATAATGATAGAAGAGTAAAATAAAAAAATGTACGAAATTTAGTAAAATTAGATAAAGTAGATTTATGCAATTTCTACATTTAACAAATGGTGAGTGGGCAGGTCTATTTTGTATCGCTTTAACAGTATAAGAAAGACTGTATTTTTTGATTTGAAATATGGTTAAATTTATTCGATTTTGGAATTTGAAAATATAAGTTTAGGAAGAAAGAGATAGTTTCTCATCGGAGCTATCTCTTTTTCTATCCACTTATTTCAATCTTCCTAACTGTCAGTTTTTTCTGAAAATAAAAGGAAATTAGTTTGAAAAAATTCCCTCATAAAAAAGTTAATCTATTAGAAAATTAAGTGATACTATGTTATAATTTAATATGGTTAAGTCTCGATAAAATCAAGGAAAAAGTGTATAGAGTGTGTTTCCGGTCCTTATATCTTGTGACCGTAAAATGCTTAGCAGATTCTTAGACTGTTCCTTGCTATCTTATGAAAGTTTGAGACAGGAAAATAAAAAAATGTACTAGCTAGAAAAATAAGAAATAAAAAATGACAGAAAAAATTTCCGTAATTATTCCCGTTTACAATGTAGAAAATCAACTCCAGACCTGTCTAGACAGTGTCTTGGGTCAGACCTATCAAAATCTTGAAATCATCCTCATCAATTATGGCTCAACAGACAATAGTGATGCCATTTGCCGTAGTTATGTTGCTAGGGATTCTCGCATCCTCTATTTTAAAAAAGATAATGGAGGGCTTTCAGATGCTCGCCATATTGGTATTCGTCAGGCTAAGGGAGCTTACGTCACCTATGTGGATGCTGAGGATTGGGTAGAGCCAACCTATCTGGAGGAGCTTTATAAGGCGCTTCAAGCTCACAAGGCAGATATTGCAGTAGCTAATTACAGTGTCTATAAGGAATCGGAAAATCGCTTTTATTTTTATATCAAGGATGAAGATTATTACGAACAGGTCTATTCACCCGCTCAGATTATTGATGGACTCTTTGAAGAAACCAATAACATCAATATTGCTCTGATCTCAGCCACTGGAAAACTCTACAAACGTTCCTTGTTTAATGACTTGATTTTCCCAAAAGAGCATGCAGGAGAAGATGGCTTTTTCAACCTTAAGGCCTATCTTATGAGTGAGCGTACGGTTTATCTCAATAAGGGACTTTATGTTTACCGAGAGAGTCCAGAGATGCCATCGGCGACTTGGATGCAAGATTGGATGATGACTTTGGTTTATGCCATGGAGGAGCGCTTGGCTATTGTTGCTAGCCATGGTTTCCCTCTGGAAAAATACATGGTCACCTACCGTCAGATGCTAGAGGCTTGCTTGAAAAATGTGGAAGAACAAGGTCTCACAGATTCTGAAGCCTATCGCTCAATTCAGGAAAAATTCCAGGTTTTGAGCTTAGCTCCTCAACGTTATGAGACTAAAAAGCATGCTATTGTCCTAGCGGCGAACTATGCCTATGTTGATCAAGTGCTTACGACCATAAAATCTATCGTTTTCCATCATCGCAACATTCGTTTTTACTTGATTAACGATGATTTCTCTCAAGAGTGGTTTAGGGGGCTTAATCGTCATCTAGCTGCTTTTGGCAGTGAAGTGATTAACTGCCGTGTAGATAGCAGTCATATCAAACAATACAAGACCAATAGCAACTATGCTAGCTATCTACGTTATTTTGTGGCGGACTTTGTATCTGAGGAGCGAGCTCTTTATTTGGACAGTGACATGGTGGTTACCGGTTCTCTAGAAGACCTCTTTACCCTTGATTTGCAAGGCCGTCCTTTGGCTGCCGTGCGTGACTATGCTGTTCAAGTTCAGGATCGTCAGGCGATGTTTGATGCAGGCTTCATGGTGATTGATACGGCTTATTGGAAGCAGTACAACATGAGACGTCACTTAATTGACATGACTAGCGAATGGCATGATAAGGTACCATTTGCGGAGCAGTCAATTCTTAATATGGTTTTTCGTAACAACTGGTTGACGTTGTCTTTTGACAATAACTACGCTGTGACCAAGTCTAGTCTAGCTGGTTACCATTTGCCAAATGGTCAAGACTATCCTAAGGTTTTACACTATACTTCACACCGTAAGCCCTGGTTACCTTTGGCTTGCCAAGCTTATCGTGAGGTTTGGTGGTTCTATGCCCAAATGGATTGGTCAGGAGTAGCTGAAAATGCCGCCTTACTGCCACTTTCAGAGGACATGATTTATCCTAAGGGCCGTCCATTTACTTGTTTGGTCTACACCAACATTTCAGAAATCCCTCATTTGACGGATCTTATCTCGGCTCTTCCTAAGGTACAGTTTAAAATTGCCTCACGCCAGCATGTGACAGACAAATTGGCCCAATTGATTACCTATCCAAATGTGACAGTTTACTCAGCCATTGCAGGTTTAAATGGGCTAGATTTGGAATTGGTGCGTACTAGTGACTTGCTTTTGGATATCAATCCAGGCAGAAAAGTAGTGGAAATTCTTGATGCCTTTAGGTTTGAAAATAAACCGATTTTAGGGTTCGAGGACCTTAAGTCAACCAAGCATAACCAACAAACCTACTCAAGAGATCGTTGGAAAGAGATGGCTGAGACCATTCGCCAGATGCGTAAGAAGAGTCTGTAATCCATTATTTTGATGAGTGGGCTGAAATGGCGTCTCTGTCTCGTTTCAATCGAAATAACATCAACCTGTTTATAGGGCAGGAAATAGGAGTAATAGTGAAAAAAATTAGTCAATCGATAATCACCAAACGTGTGTTATGGACCGTCTTTTTCCTCTTTATTTATTGTTTAGGAAATCGCTTGGTTCTACCGTTTGTGGATTTGAAAAATGCAAATATCTTTGGGGGAGCCATGGGTTCCTTGGCTTTCTCTAGTGCCATGATGGGTGGAAACCTCAGGTCTATGTCTCTTTTCTCAGTAGGCTTGTCACCCTGGATGTCAGCAATGATTCTCTGGCAAATGTTTTCTTTCTCTAAGAAAATGGGCTTAAAAAACCTTCCCGTCGAGATTCAGGACCGCAGACGAATGTACTTGGCTCTAGCAATTGCCCTGGTCCAATCTCTGGCAGTGTCCTTGAACCTACCTATCGTTTCTGGGGTTAATGCCGGTCTCGCTATTTTCATGAATACCATCTTGTTGATTGCTGGAACCTTTTTCTTGATTTGGTTATCGGATCTCAACTCCCTCTTTGGGATTGGGGGATCCATTGTTATCTTGATGGCGAGTATGATGGCCAATATGCCATATCAAATCATGGATAGCGTTGAAAAGCTAGGTATTGGTTGGGATGTCTTGCTTCCTCTGTTTTTGTTCAGTTTGGTCTTCCTCTACATTGCTGGGGTAGTGCAGAGGGCTAGATATCGTATCCCAATCAATAAAATCAACATTCATAACCGCTTCAAACAATATTCTTACTTGGATATTATGTTGAACCCAGCCGGAGGGATGCCTTTCATGTATGCCATGTCACTAGTCAGCATTCCACAGTATGTCTTTATGCTGATTCAGTTTATGCATCCTGATAATAAGTGGACTAGTGAGGCTATCAAGGCCTTGACGGTCGGACGACCTCTTTGGTTAGTTATTTATCTAGTCATGCTCTTCGTTCTAGGTTTAGCCTTTGCCTTTGTTAATGTCTCTGGTGAGCAAATCTCAGAACGTATGCGTAAATCAGGTGAGTATATCTACGGTGTTTATCCAGGCCAAGAAACTAGTGCCTATATCAACCATTTGGTGCTTAGACTTGGTTTTATCGGTGCCCTTTACATGCTCTTTATGGCAGGTGCTCCAATGCTCATTATCTTGGTTAATCCGGATTACTTACAGCTTAGTATGATTCCTGGGACTTTCTTGATTTTTAGCGGTATGATTTACAACGTTAACGAGGAAATGAAGGCTTTGAAGCTTAACACTTCCTATACCCCACTTTTTGAAAATGTATAATATCTCACCCCTCGTGGGGTTGAGAGGCAGGCTGGTGATGCGTGATCGGTCTGCCCCTCAATCTCAAGTATTGTGATGAAAAGACAATGAAGGAGAACTCATGTATTATTTTATTCCAGCTTGGTATGGACAGACGGATGAATTTTGGAAGACTGCCATTGATCCTTGGTACCGTATCCGCCAAAAAATTGAATTTGATGACAGCTTGCACCAAGTTCGTATCTTTCAGGATGAGGACTTAGCCCCTCAGCTTTTGCTTTTGGCCTACCAACCACATTTGCGTTATTTCTTGCATCGTCATGATGTCTTGGAAGTTGGCTATACAGCTATTTTTGACTTGATTCAGGGTATCACTGATGAAGATATGAAAAATCTTCAGGTGACAGATTTGGAATGGCCAGAAGGAGCTACCTTTGTTCACACACCATTTGCTATCGTGGTGCAATGCCAACACCAGCGTTATGCCGAGGTTGAATTTGGATCAGAGGGATTTATTGGAATGATTCGCTACTTTAAGGATGAGCAGATCATTCGTGAAGATGTCTACGATGACCGGGGCTTTATTTCGAGTAGCCTTTATTATGAAGAGGGACAACCCATCTACCGAAACTACCTCAACGCTAAGGGAGTCTGGCAGCTTTGTCATTTCTTTGATGGACGTGGAATTGTAGCCAACCCTCGTACGGATGGTCGTTTTGAAAAGAGTTATTACGGTGACCTTTCAGAAGTTATCTGGGAATTTTTGAATAAATTCTTAGCTGAAGAGGTCAAGGCAGCAGATCGTTTTGTTATTGCGTCAGACCTGCGTCACAACAAACACCTCTTTGAACACTTGCCAGCAGAAAATACAAAGATTTTGACCTGGTTCGCAGAACGTAATCAGGAAGATAAGGTTGATGCTTATGCGGCCTTTCTTCCACAGGTGGACTTGATGATTGCGGATCGTTACGATTACTTGGAGCAACTTCAGGTTGCCTATCCGAAAGAGGCTAAGAAGCTCAAACACATGGCTTCCTTCGATACCCGTTTGGCTTTGGGAACCAGTCAACGTGTCAAAGAGTCTAAAATCTTTTATCAGGTTGACTTCGATCAGTTGGATTTAGAGGCTATTTATCAAGTTTTGGCTTTCGTGGCTAAGTATCCAAAGACACAGGTTGAGTTTGGAGCATTTAATGCCAATCCAGAGCAACTCGGTAGCCTGCAACATCAAGTGGAAAAAATGATTGAAGAACGTTTGAGTCCAGATGCCTTTGAAGAGGTTGTCGAAAGTAGTGGTGCAGAAAATAAATTGGAAGAAAATAATGAAATCGTCAGCCGATTTTCTTTCCAAGACCTGCGTGACGAGACTGCCCTTATCAAGGCCCTTCAGTTTACACGACTTATTGTCGACTTAAGCAAGGAACCTAATCGTTATACACAGATTGCTGGAATCAGTGCTGGTATTCCACAAATTAACCGTGTGGCGTCTGAGTATGTGACCCACCAAGAGAATGGTTATATCTTGAAGCACTTGTCCGATTTTGAAAAAGGGGCTTACTACTATTTGGGACAGTTGAACAACTGGAACCGTTCCCTTATCTACTCTATTGAGAAAATTAAGGAAAATACAGGAGATCGTTTGGTGCAAAAATGGGAAAATTGGTTGAAGGAGGAGCAGAATGACCAAGGATAATCGTCTGAAGATACTACAAGTTGGATCATCCAACTGGTCAGAAAATCAGGAAATTCCTGAAAATATGAAATGGTATTATTGCAATCTTGGTCAGCTTGAGACCTTACAAGAAACCATCGAAGAAGACGAAATCAAGGCTTTCACAGCGGTTATTGTGGACAGTCTTGCGGGTCTTGAGGAATTGAGGGCTATTAAAGAGTATTTGATTCCTCACACTATTTTCTTTGATCAAACGATTGAAGTGCCAGATGAGAGCCTCCTTCAGTTTCTGAAGGAAATTTGCGCTGTCCCAACGGATTTTTCAAATCATGGTCAGTTGCTCTTTACCCTTTCCAAGGCGCTCTTTTCAGGGCAATACGGGGATAAGATGTTTCCATTCACTACCCAAGTTAACCCAAATTTCAGTGGTGAAGTGACCTATCATGGTTATGAAAATGTCATTTTAAACGGTGACTACGGCCAAGAATTTAGTCCTGTCTTGGACTGGACCTATAATGTCAGAGCCAGCAAGGAAAATCCTATCGAGCTTTGGTTGGAATTCGAAAAAGAGGAGACTTGCGAGTGTCGCTTGATTCTCAATCTTTTGCCAGAAGGTTCGGTCGCAGGTATTTTCAAGACCTATATCGTTTCAGAAGAAGAAATGCGTAAGGGAGCCATTGTCCTCGATGAAGACACGACCTTCCTCCTGTCTGCTAGTCTTGAGATGAAAGGCCAAGGTCAGATTACAATCGGTGGGCTCCACCAACGTTTGACCCGTTTCCAATTTGGGAAGTTTGTACTTGGTGGAGGAATTCTCCACGATAGCAAGCGTCAGGAAATTAACTATTTCTTTTATCCTGGGGACTTCAAGCCACCTTTGTCAGTTTACTTCTCAGGTTTCCGTCCTGCCGAAGGGTTCGAAGGTTTCGGAATGATGAAGGGGATGGGAACACCATTCTTGCTCTTCTCAGACCCTCGTCTCCAAGGGGGAGCCTTCTATATGGGAACTGAAGAACTTGAAAATAGCATCAAGGACACCATCCAACATTACTTGGACTATCTAGGTTTTGACAATAGTCAGCTCATTCTCTCAGGAATGTCCATGGGAACCTTCCCATCAATGTACTACGGTGCGGACTTTGAGCCTCACGCCATCATCATGTCTAAGCCTCTAGCCAATGTTGGTACTATCGGTAATCGTGCCAGACTCTTAGCACCAGAGGTTTTCCCAACAGGAATTGATGTTTTGCATTTGCAGACAGGACGCTTGGATAATGAAGGTGTCGAGGCCCTTAATAAGAAGTTCTGGGATAAATTTGAAAAAGCAGACTTCTCAAATACAACTTTTGGTCTTTCCTACATGAAAGACGAGGATATGGATCCGACGGCCTACGAGGACATTACCAAGTCTCTCTATTACTCAGGGGCTAAGATTCTCAGCAAGGGAACGTCAGGGCGACACAACGATGATTCTTATACGGCGACAACTTGGTTTGTTAATTTTTACCGTATGATTTTAGAAAATGATTTTGGAAGGAAGGAGTAAGAATGTTCAGAAACAAGAAATCAGAAATCTTGTGGGGCTTAAACCACAAAGCCTACATGTATGGCTCAAAAATTGTTAAACGCCAAGATGGTTCTGTGCAATTTTACAATCCTTTGGTGCCATCAGGAACGGAAATCCAGTCTTGGGTGGCCATCCAAAACTATCAAGCTGGTCGTACTCAGCCTGCCCTCCCACTTTTGAAAAAAGGACATAGTTATGATTTGACGGCCAATCTCGAAGCTGCCCCAACAGGCTCAGTCTTTTTGAAAATCAGCTTTTTGGACCGTTATGACAATGAAATCAAACAGCTCATTGAAAAGAGTACCCACATGACCTTTGTTTACCCTCACGAGGCCTATACCTACCGTATTTCTCTTTTGAGTGCTGGGGTCAAAGAGCTAGATTTCTACAACTTAAAACTGGAAGAAACAGGAGAAGAACATGTTTAAACAACTGAATCCTATTCTCCCTGTTAAGGAGATACTCAAGGAAATTAACGGCCTAGCCGATGAAATGGCTGGTTTGAGCAACCTTGAGTTGAAAAATAAAACGCAGGAATTTAAGGAGCGTTTGGCTCAAGGAGAAAGCTTGGACGACCTCCTGCCTGAAGCCTTTGCGGTTGTTCGTGAAGCGGATAAGCGCGTGCTAGGCATGTTCCCTTATGATGTTCAGGTCATGGGAGGCATTGTCATGCACCAAGGCCATATTGCTGAGATGAATACCGGTGAGGGTAAGACCTTGACGGCTACCATGCCGGTCTACCTTAATGCCTTGTCAGGAGAAGGGGCTATTCTGGTTACGACCAATGAATACTTGGCTATCCGTGACGCTGAGGAAATGGGTCAAGTCTATGAGTTCCTAGGTTTGACGATTGGTGTTCCCTGTGTGGAAGGCAGCAATGAGATGGAACCAGCAGAAAAGCGTGCTATCTATCAATCAGACATCGTTTACACGACCAATTCTAGCTTAGGCTTTGACTATTTGATTGATAACCTTGCTTCTAACCAAGACGGGAAATACATGCGTCCCTTTAACTATGCCATTGTCGATGAGGTGGACTCGGTCCTACTGGATAGTGCGCAGACGCCCCTGATTATCTCTGGTGCATCTCGTGTTCAGTCCAACTACTATGGAATGATGGATACACTCATGACCACCTTGGTCGAGGGTGAAGACTACATCTTCAAAGAGGAAAAAGGTGAAGTTTGGTTGACCACTAAGGGTGCCAAGGCTGCTGAAAACTACCTCGGTATCGGCAACCTCTACGATGAGGAAAATAGTACCTTTGCCCGTCATTTGCTCTTTTCACTTCGTGCCCACTTGCTCTATAAAAAGGACAAGGACTACATCATTCGTGATGGTAAGAAAGGGCCTGAAGTGGTTCTTCTTGATAAATCGACAGGTCGTCTCTTGGAATTGACCAAGCTCCAAGGTGGACTCCACCAAGCCATCGAAGCCAAGGAATTAGTAGCCTTGTCACAAGAAACCAGAGCCATGGCTTCTATCACCTACCAAAGTCTCTTTAAAAAATTCAAGAAAATTTCAGGGATGACTGGTACTGGTAAGGTTGCGGAAAAAGAATTCCTGGATACCTATGGTATGAAGGTCATTCAAATTCCAACCAACCGTAAGAAACAACGTATCGACTATCCAGATAAGATTTATGCGACTCTGCCAGAGAAGGTCTTTGCTTCTTTAGAGTATGTTAAGCATTATCATGAAAAAGGCAATCCTATCTTGATTTTCGTTGGTTCGGTGGAAATGTCAGAGCTTTATTCTTCTTTACTTTTGCGTGAAGGGATTGCTCATAACCTCCTGAATGCCAACAATGCACCTCGAGAGGCTGAGATGATTGCTGAGTCAGGACAAATGGGTGCCGTGACAGTTGCGACTTCAATGGCTGGACGTGGAACAGATATCAAGCTCGGCAAGGGCGTAGCTGAACTGGGTGGATTGGTCGTAATCGGTACGGAACGTATGGAAAGTCAACGTATTGACTTGCAAATTCGTGGCCGTTCTGGACGTCAGGGAGACCCTGGTATGTCTAAATTCTTCGTCTCACTTGAAGACGATGTGATTAAGAAATACGGTCCATCATGGGTTCACCGTACCTACAAAGAATACGCCATTAATGATCACATTGAGCCTAAGGAACTGACCGGTCGCAAGTATCGTAAATTGGTTGAAAAAGCCCAAGAAGCTAGTGAGAGTTCTGGTCGTACCTCACGTCGTCAGACGCTTGAATTTGCAGAAAGTATGAACATCCAACGTGAGATGATTTATGCACAACGTGACCGTCTCATTTACCACAATCAAGGTTTGGACACTGTTATCGACGAGGTTCTTGACGATTTCATCGACCAAGCTATGGCTGAGGAAGATTTCTCAAAAGCGGAAAATCTTTACCATTTCATCTTGCGTAATATCAGCTTCCGCATCAATGAAATTCCTAAGGATTTAGACCTCAACAATCGTGAGCAAGTCTTGGAACTCATCTACCAGTTTGCCTATCGTGAACTTGATGCTAAGAAGCAGGAGTTGAAAACCAAGGAACTTAACGAGTATTTCCAACGCCTATCCATGCTTAAGGCTGTGGATGACAACTGGGTGGAGCAGGTAGACTATCTGCAACAACTCCAAATGGCTATTGGTAGCCAACAACTCAGTCAAAAGAATCCTATTGTCGAATATTACCAAGAGGCATACAAGGGCTTCGAAGCCATGAAACGTCAAATCAGAAAGGATATGGTTCGTAATCTTCTCCTTAGTCAGGTGCAAGTCACTAAAAAAGGAGATATCATCAGCCATTTCCCATAAAATAAGGAAATTATGACAGTATATAACATTAATTTAGGCATAGGTTGGGCCAGCAGTGGTGTCGAATATGCCCAGGCCTATCGGGCCAAGATTTTCAAGGAAATGGGGCAAGAAGCAAAATTTGTCTTTATGGACCTCATCCTTGGGGATAACATCGAGCATATGACCAGCAAGATTGGTTTTTCAGACGATGAAATAATATGGCTCCATAACTATTTTACAGATATCAAGATTGCGCCATCAACCATCAGCCTGACAGAGATTGAGGCTGTTTTACCTGCCAATCCTGAGCGCAAGGAAGTTGCTGGTCGCCTCATTCGTTACCATTATCCACAGGACGATATGGTAGTAGCATGTAACCTTCGTGCGATGGACGAAGATGCAGTAGAAACAGTCAGCTATTTTGTCAACGATAAGCTCTTGCGCAAGGACTTTTACTCTTACACCCGTTATTGCAGTGAGTATTCTGCGCCTAAGGACAATCAAGCCAAGGTTTACCAACGTCGTTTTTATAACGAAGATGGCTCGACTGCCTATGACATGATTGTAGGAGACAATAATCAGGATATCTATCGTTTCCCTGATCAGGTCCTTTATGGCAAGCAAGAATTTCTTCGCTATTTCTTCAAACGCCTGGCCCTAACTAAGGATGATGTGGTCATCTTGGACCGTGAAACTGGTATTGGTCAGCTAGTCTTTGAAGAAGCGCAAGCTACTCGCCTAGGTGTTGTTGTCCACGCTGAGCATTTTAGCGTCAATCAAACAGACGATGACTATATTCTCTGGAACAATTATTACGAGTACCAGTTTACCAATGCGGACAAGGTTGATTTCTTTAT
>OGYV01000665.1_pt1 | contig 28238 bp, 18 predicted proteins | sample 1576651 | NCBI WGS metagenome assembly OGYV01 (sample SAMEA3541570, study PRJEB24748) | human gut metagenome | biome: human gut; feature: human-associated habitat; material: faeces | place: China | collected 2012
AAAAAGTATGGTCATTTTGATGACGCCAATCGCGAATACGTGATTACTGACCCAAAGACCCCATGGCCTTGGATCAATTATTTGGGTAATGAGGATTTCTTCTCGCTCATCTCAAACACAGCAGGTGGTTATTCCTTCTACAAGGATGCCAAGTTCCGTCGCATCACCCGTTATCGCTACAATGGTGTGCCAATGGATAATGGCGGTCGCTATTTCTATATCAAAGATGGCGATACCGTATGGAACCCGGGATGGAAACCTTGCAAGACACCGCTCGACAGCTACGAATGCCGCCACGGCATGAACTATACCTGCATCACGGGCAGCAAGAACGGCGTGGAGGCGAGTGTGCTCTTCTTCGTACCGCTCCATACATGGGCTGAGGTGCAGAAGATGACGCTGAAGAACCAGACTGAGGAGGAGAAGACCCTCAAGGTGTTCTCCTTTGCAGAGTGGTGCCTCTGGAATGCTGCTACCGACATGGAGAACTTCCAGCGCAACTTCTCAACGGGCGAGGTGGAGGTAGAGGGTTCTACTATCTATCACAAGACCGAATACCGCGAGCGCCGCAACCACTATGCTTTCTATACAGTGAATACCGAGATTCAGGGCTACGATACCGACCGCGAGAGCTTCATCGGACTATACAACGAGTTTGCCGAGCCTGAGGCTGTGATGGAAGGCAAGCCACGCAACAGCTTTGCCCACGGCTGGAGCCCTATCGCATCTCATTATATCGAGGTTACCCTGCAGCCAGGCGAGAGCCGCGACCTCATCTTCCTGCTGGGCTATGTGGAGAACGAACAGGACAAGAAGTTCAGCGCCAAGAAGGTAATCAACAAGGAGAAGGCTCATCAGCTTATCGCCAAGTTTGATACCACAGAAAAGGTGGATGCTGCCTTCGCAGAACTCAACCAGTACTGGGATAACCTGCTGAACATCTTCACCGTGAAGAGTGGCAACGACAAGTTAGACCGCATGGTGAACATCTGGAACCAGTATCAGTGCATGATCACCTTCTGTATGTCGCGCTCGGCAAGTTTCTTCGAGAGCGGCATCGGTCGAGGCATGGGCTTCCGCGATTCCAACCAGGACCTCGTAGGTTTCGTTCATCAGATACCTACCCGTGCCCGCCAGCGCATCATCGATATCGCCAGCACCCAGTTCCCTGACGGTGGCTGCTACCACCAGTATCAGCCGCTCACCAAACGCGGCAACAACGATATCGGTGGCGGTTTCAACGACGACCCTTGCTGGCTCATCTTCGGTACCGTAGCCTATATCAAGGAGACGGGCGACTTCTCTATCCTCGCTGAGCAGGTGCCTTTCGACAACCAGCCAGGCACAGAAGTAAGCCTCTTCGAGCACCTCAAGATTTCGATGAACCATGTTATCAACAACCTGGGTCCGCACAAGTTGCCACTCATCGGAAGAGCCGACTGGAACGACTGTCTGAACCTGAACTGCTTCTCCTGGGACCCTAACGAGAGTTTCCAGACCACCGAAAACAAGGGCGAAGGAAGCAAGGCAGAGAGTCTGATGATAGCCGGTCTGTTCGTTGTTACCGGCAAGGATTATGTGGCTCTGTGCAAGCAGCTTGCCAAGGAAGCTATGGAAAGCAAGGAGGGCGAAATAGCCGGTCTTGCAGAGGAAGATTATTTGACAGAAGCTGAGCGCATGCAGCAGGCTGTAGATGAGATGAACGAGGCTGTAAAGCAGCATGGATGGGATGGTGAATGGTTCCTCCGCGCTTACGATTTCTTCGGCAACAAGATTGGTAGTGATGAGAACGAGGAAGGCAAAATCTTCATTGAGAGCCAGGGCTGGTGTACGATGGCTGGTATCGGTCTGGAAGAAGGACTCTGCGATAAAGCACTGGACAGCAGTAAGAAACGACTGGAATGCGAGCACGGACTGGTGCTGAACAACCCAGCCTACACTACCTATCATGTAGAAATGGGTGAGATTTCTTCTTATCCTGAAGGCTACAAGGAGAACGCCGGTATCTTCTGCCACAACAATCCTTGGGTCATCATCGGAGAGACTGTAGCCGGTCGAGGCAACGATGCCTGGAGCCATTATACCAAGATTCTGCCTAGCTATGTAGAGGAAAAATATCAGACACTTCACAAGGTAGAGCCTTACGTAAACTGCCAGATGGTAGCCGGTAAGGATGCAGCCAAACCGGGCGAAGGAAAGAACTCCTGGCTCACCGGTACAGCGGCATGGATGTGGTATACTGTATCTGAATTCATCCTCGGCATCAAGCCAGATTATGAAGGTTTGCTCATCGATCCTTGTCTCCCAAGTACCGCTAAGGAGTATGAGGTAACCCGCAAGTTCCGTGGTGGCGAATACCATATCACAGTAAAGAATCCTAGCGGAAACCAGAAGGGTGTGAAGCAGATTACAGTGGATGGCACTCCTATCTCAGGCACCATCATTCCTTGCTCTGAAGGCAAGCATGAAGTAGTGGTTGAGATGTAAATCAGCCAGATCTCATCAAGTTACGATTTGAAAGTTCAATGTAACGAAACTCCTTTTCATACCCATACGTCGTGTTTCACGACGTATGGGTATCACAATAAACACTTGACGCCCTATTTTAGGGCGTCAAGTATCTTATCTATCTGATAATCTAACACTTAACTTTTAATACAAGCACATATTCAACAGTATCAAGAGTAAGATTCTAAGTCTCTATCATTGACTCAGTTCCTCAGTTTTTTTCTAGGGGGTATATAGCCCTTATAGTTCAAAGTTGTTTTAAATTGTTATATATTATATATATAATAAACTTCTAAATAAAGGAAAAAGTGAAGGGTCAGAGAAAAACTGAGGAACTGAGGAACTGAGTCATTACAGTAAAAACCTCATAATCCTCGTAAACACCTGATTTACTGCTTAACTCTATACTTTAAGAGAACAAAGCTATGAGTTGTTACCCGTAAAACTATGAGTTGTCACCTGCAAAACTATGAGTAAGGAAGTTTAACTACTTTCAATCTGAAAGCATAGTTCAAACATTTCCTTATCACACCCCCAATTTTTGCAGTATCAGAGAAAATTCGTATCTTTGCACCGAATTCTATCCATTCCTTCCATATCTACCATACCTTCCAACTCCTTCCATACCGTTCCTTCCATGCCATCCCCCATAACTCCTTCCGCCCAGCTTCAGCACGCGTCTCTCCATCCGAAGTATTAAAAGGAAAAAGATAAAAAAGGTATGGCTTTTCGAGTTATTTTTTGTACTTTTGCAGCCGATAACGCATTTTGCGAACAAAACAGGATTCTTTAAAGAAAAGAAAGGAAATAACAATGAAGAAAATATTATACTTTGTGGCAGCCCTGGCTGCTGCATCCTTTATCACTACGATGGGTACCAGCTGCAAGTTTGCACCCGACCAGCATGACGGCGACACGGTAGCTGCCAGCGAGTTTTACCCGATAGATACCTCTGCGGCTCATGCCAAGAAGATGGCGAAGATTGCTGCCATCAAGAACGGAAAAGACAGTGTAGGCATCTATTATGTGGGCAGCAATTCTACCAAAGACCTCATCGAGCTCGTATCCTATCCTTCACGCCGCGACACGATGATGTACAGCAAGACCCGACACATAAAGGTGAAGGGCAATGCCGACATCAACCACGTGGTTCGTGTAGACTTCTATCTGCATAACGGCAAGGATTCGCTGGTGAAGTATGTAGAGGAGGTGGTGCTTTAGCCAATAACCAAAAAAATCAGCACAAAAAGGCTAGCATGCAAAAACGCACGCTAGCCTTTTTCGTATTTTATCTAACCTGAATTTCAAATCACTTAATAGCCTATAAACTATCAACTAATCATAGAATCCCGGCTGCTTATACTCAATGCCCAGTTCATCATCTACTGTTGCGATGACACCCTGAATCTGACCCATGGCAAACATACGGCCAAGGAGAGTGTAACCGGCATTGTGACCATGATTGCTCTCATCGAATACGCCACCTGGCTCATCAGTGAAGGTCATACCGTGGTCTACTCGCATAGGCAAACGACGACCGGAATTGCACTTGCCTTCCTGCTCAGCCTTCTCGAAGATGCGGCAAAGTTCTATCAGATGGCCGCGACCACCCAAGTGAGAAGCCTCTGTAAAGTTGCCGTTAGGGAAGATGTAGCAAGAGCGCAGATGAACAAAGTGAGTGCGGTCGGCAAACTGCTTAGCCATCGCCACACAATCGTTGTGCTCGCCGGCAGAGAATGAACCTGCACAGAAAGTCAAACCATTGTGCTTGTTTGGCACTGCATCCAACATCCACTGGATATCCTCGGAACGACCGATGATTCTTGGCAAACCGAATACAGGATAAGGAGGATCGTCTGGGTGAACACACATGTTGATGTCGTACTCATCGCAGATAGGCATGATAGCCTCCAGCCAGTACTTCATATTCTCCTGCAACTTCTTCTTGTCGATGCCATCATAAAGCTTCAACAGGTCGCGGAACTTCTGAACAGGAGCAGAATCGCCCTCGCTGAAGTTACCGGATACGAACCCCTGGGTCTTGATGATGATGTTCTCTACCAAGGCATGATCCTGCTCAGGAGTAGAAGTCTTCTTGATTTCATCAGCCTCAGCCACGAGGTCTCTGCCCCACTTGTGCTCCTTAGAGAACTCAGCCCAATCCTCACGAGCGCCTTCACGCTGCAGGATATAGATATCGAAGTAGGCAAACTCGCCCCAGTTCATGTAGAGGTTGTTGGCTCCGTTAGGATTGTCGTGAGACAAATCGGTACGAGCCCAGTCCAAGACTGGCATGAAGTTGTAGCAGATGCACTTGATGCCTTCCTCGCCCAGGTTACGGAGACTTTCCTTGTAAACCTCAATCTGATGGTCACGGTCAGGACCGCCATATTTCAGGGTTTCAACCACAGGCAAAGACTCTACCACGCTCCATTTCATACCATAAGACTCGATGTACTCCTTGAGTTCATGAATCTTCTCGCGTGTCCAAACCTCACCCAGAGGAACATCGTGCAATGCGGTAACGATGCCCTCAACACCAATCTGCTTCAACTGTGCAAGTGTAATCTTATCTTTCTTGCCAAACCAGCGCCATGTTCTTTCCATATATATTATATAATGTATAAGTTTAAAAATGAATTATCTTACAGAAACATATTTATGCAATGTCTGTCTTACAGCACCCTTGCCGGCAAAGAGTTCCTTCACCATACCCTCAATCTGCTCGCCGAAGCCAGCCTCGTAGAGATCGAGTCCGAATACATCCTTGCGGGAATAGAGATTCTTCAGGCAAGAGTAGTCCTGATTTGCCTTGCCTACCTCCAGAGAAGCTACGATAGCCTGCAGTTCTGCCAACAATGGGTCGGAAGATGGCTCGAATGGCTTCAGGTTATCATCCAATGCCTTGAGATAACGGGCATAACCTGCCAATACTAGAGGTATCAACACGAGATTGCTCTTGTCGAGACCGCGGTCGATATACTTCTTGATGGTCTCACCGAAACGGATAGAGAGCTTCTGACTGGTATCGGTAGCGATGCGCTGAGGAGCATCTGGCATGAACGGGTTAGGCAGACGCTTGTTGATAACGGTGCCGATAAACTCGTATGGGTTCAATACACCTGGATCTGTAACCACTGGCATCGCCTCGATGTAACCTATCTTCTGGATGAAGGCACGAAGGTCCTCATCAGCCATCTCGGCAGAAATCAAGGTATAGTCGAGCATGCAGCCATAGATAGACATCGCTGTATGGAGAGGGTTCAGACAGGTGGTTACCTTCATGGTCTCAACCTCATCCACGGTCTTGCGAGTGGTATAGAGCGCACCGCCCAACTCCAATGGCGGACGACCGTTGGTATAAGTATCCTCGCAAACAAGATACTGCACTTCCTCGGCATTTACGAAAGGAGCGGTGAAAGTATGTTTCTCGGTGATAATCGTATTGTTATCCTCGAAACCATCCTCAGCGAGCATCGCCTGTACCTTCTCGTGTGGACGAGGAGTAATCTTATCAATCATAGACCAAGGATAGGTAATCTTGCTGCTGTCATTGATATAATCTACGAAACCAGCCTCTACGATACCATCCTGTGCCCAACGCTCAGCATAAGCCTTTACGCCAGCCTTAACATGGTCGCCGTTGTGAGAACAGTTGTCGGTAGACTGAAGAGTAAGTGGCAACTTGCCAGCCTTATAACGCTCATAGAGAAGAGCGGTAAGCTTACCCATAGCAAATACTGCATCGAGGCCACGAGCCAAATCAGCATCATTGAAAGAATATCCCTTCTCTGTGATGGTGAAAGTTACCATCTGCAGACTTGGAGCCTGGAAAATCTGGACCAGACGCGCCCAGTCCTCACCAAACTGTTTATCCGCCTTGAGGCTTTCTGTGATAGAAGCGATGACCTTCTTCTCGATGGTTCCGTTGCTCTGGAGGCTTACGAGAAGAGAGAGATTATTGTAAGGGCGATAAGCCTTGTCGATAATTTCGTAGTCGAAGCTTTCAGCAACAATAACACCACGATCGTACTTGCCGGTGTTAAGTGCATCGTTAAGAATAGCAGCAGGGAACGCACGGAAGATGTTACCTGCACCAAAGTGAACCCAAGTAGGCTCGTCGTGAGTCTTCTTAGCTACGGCTGCGATGTCATACTTAGGAAGCTCATAACCCTTAGCTTCCCATTCTGCAGCATTAAAGCTGTCTGAAAGAATTTCGTTCAGTTTCATTATTAATAATTATTGATGTTGTTTTATGTAAATTTTTACCTTTTTATAATCAATACAATGATTTCTTTTCTGTTGAGTCGGGGCAAAATTACGAATTTAATCTGAAATACCGCTCCTTTTTAGAGATTATTTCAAAATATTGAACAATAAGAAACTTAAATTGAACAATTAGAAATGTTTCGGTAACTAAAAAAATACTTTTCGCCCCGTTTCCCTTTTTACCGGTAGTAGACTATTTGTATACACTTTACAGATTATCCAGTTCCTTGATCTGCTTTTTCGGTGTCACTCCAAGTCCCTTCAGGCTCTCTACCCTTCTCATCACATTGCCGGTGCCGTCATAGAGTTGCTTCTTAGCCTTATCAAAAGTACCCGAAAGGCGGGTTATCAGATCACCCACACTCATAAAGGTATCTTCGAAGCCAGCCACCTTATCATACAGGTCAGCTGCCGTCTTCACGATTTTCTCCACATTCTTGTTCTGCCGGTCATACTGCCAGAGATTATAGGCAAGCTGCAACGCCATGAGCAGATTGCTTGGCGAGATGATGATAATCTTCTTCTGATAAGCATAGCGGCTGAGATCAGGCTGCTGCTTCATGGCTGCGATATAGCTGGTCTCGTTAGGGATGAACATCAGTACGAAGCCGATGGCATCATCCACCAGTTTGGAATAGTCTTTGGCTGCCAGTTCATCGATGTGCTTTCGTACGCTCAGCGCATGTGCCTTCATCAGGCGTTCCTGTTCAGCCTCATCTTCAGCTGCCAGAGCATCGGAATAGGCGGTAAGCGAAACCTTGGAATCGATGACCACACTTCTGCCTTCTGGGAATCGGACGATGACATCCGGACGATAGTTCTTTCCCTCTTCATCTTTCGTATTCTCCTGAATGAAGAATTCCTCATCTTTACGAAGTCCGCTGTTCTCCAGGATGGTTTCCAGCACCATCTCGCCCCAGTCGCCCTGCATCTTGCTGTCGCCCTTCAATGCCTTGGTCAGGTTGGCAGCATCGGAGCCAATCTTCTCGGTCTGCTCCTTCAGGTTCAGAACAGCCTGCTGCTGTTCCTGCTGGAAGAGTTTCATCGTTGCCTCGAAGGTGTTCTGCAGTTCCTTCTTGTTGACCTCGTTCTGGGTTTTGCTCTCCTCTACCGATTTCTTGAAATCAGCAAACTGTTCCTTGATAGGTTTCAGGAGTTCATCCATCTGCAGACGGTTGTTTTCCTGCAGAGCCGACTGCTTGGCAGCCAACTGCTCAGCCGCCACCTTCTGCTGTTCTATCGTCATTCGCTGCATTTCCTGCTTCAGACTCTCGAGTTTCTGTGACCACTGCTGGTCGCTTTCCGCCCTGAGTTTCGCCGCATACAGCCGTTCGTTCTCCATTTGAGATTTCATTGATTGAACCTCAGAAGCATGATGCAGTTTTATCTGTTCAATGTTAGCCGCCAGCACCTGAGCCTTCGCTACGAGCTGGGTTTTCTCCTCTCCCGCACTTTTTGCTTCCATCAGTTTCCCCACGAAGAATCCGATGGCAAGTCCTATGATGATTCCAATTACTATTTCCATTTATCCTTGTTTTGAATGATTCTGTAAATCTGCAAAAATTATGATTTGCAAAAGTAATCATTTCAAGACATACCACCAAACATCATGGGGGATTCTTGTAGATATTTAACTCTTCTGCATTTTACTATGCAAACAAAAAGAGCGCACCACTCTTGGCACGCTCTTTTCTTTAAATCATCTTTTAAATATACATTATCGGTTGGCAGTAGGCCACTGATAACGACGAGGATGCAAAGGTTCACGCTTATCCAGTGATTCCGTGATGCATTGCACTTCGTTGACAGGCAGATAGAATACCGACTTTCCCGTTCCATTCAAATTATATTTATCTGAAGGGAAACAAGCCATATCTCCATCCAAACATCCCACCCAAATATTACCATCGCTATCAGTAAAAAGACTGAATACGTAATCACTCTTCAACATTTCTGTTTCCACAGAATAAGCAGGCATACTAGTGCCATCAGCATGAACCTGATATACGCCATTACCATAGGTACCAACCAGAATTCTGCCGTCTACAGTCTGACAAATCGTAAGCGCCACCTTATTATATAATGTCACCATTGAGATTGGAAAGCATGAACATATTTCTGGAAATATGCGCATATGCCTGAAGAGCCGATGCCAACAGCAGTAATATAATGAGAGTATAGGATTTATATCGTTTCATAATTCATTCATTGATCTTATTTGGGGACAAAGATAATACAAAAAAATGAAAAACAAATAGAATAATGAGATAAAATGAAAAAAATCTATTATCTTTGCAAGATATTAATATAAAGATATAGACTATGATCAAAAGATTATTATCCTTTCTAGACGCATCGCCAGTGAATTTCCTGGCAGTAAAGAATATCTCCGAGGAATTGGAGAAGAACGGGTTCCGCCGTATGAACCCACAGGAGCCTTTGGGCAAGATTGAAGCGGGTGAAAAGTTCTTCGTTACCAAGAACGACTCTTCCATCTACGCCTTCCACATCGGAAAGAAGCCTTTGGCAGATGCCGGTTTCCACATGATCTGCGCCCACTGCGACTCGCCTACCTTCCGCATCAAGCCAAATGCTGAGATGCTTTGCGAGGGCGGTATCGTAAAACTGAATACCGAGGTTTATGGTGGTCCTATCATGTCAACCTGGTTCGACCGTCCGCTCACCCTGGCAGGTAGAGTTATCGTGAAGGGCGAGAATGCGATGAATCCCCAGACGCTCCTTCTTCATGTGAAGCGCCCATTGCTGCAGATCAGCAATCTCGCTATCCACTTCAACCGTCAGGTGAATGATGGTGTGAAGTTGAGCAAGCAGAAGGATGTACTTCCTATCCTCGGCATCATCAATGATGAACTGGAGAAGGGTAACCTCCTGATGAATGTGATAACCGACGAACTGAATATCCAGAAAGAGGATGTTCTTGATTTCGATCTCTATCTGGCTGATGCCACTCCAGCCTGCACCTTCGGTGTACACGATGAGTTTATCTCTTCAGGCAGACTCGACGACCTGTCTATGTGCTGGGCTGGTGTAGAGGCGATGATTGCATCTGATGCCAATGATACCACCCAGGTTCTCGCCATCTTCGATAATGAAGAAACGGGGTCTCAGACCAAACAGGGAGCCGGAAGTCCATTCCTTTCATATATGCTCCAGCGCATCGCCCTGGCACAGAACCATACAGAAGAGGCTTATTATCAGGCAGTAGAGCGTGCCTTCATGATTTCAGCAGATAATGCGCATGCCTGGCATCCTAACTACAGCGAGAAGTTCGACCCAACGAATCATCCGATGCTGGGCGGTGGTCCGGTCATCAAGTTCAATGCTGCCCAGAAGTATGCCAGCGATGCCGTATCTGCAGCCATCTTCGCCAACATTTGCGATGCAGCCGGTGTACCATGCCAGCGTTTCGTAAACCACAGCGATGTAGCTGGTGGCAGCACATTGGGCAACATCCTCGCCTCTTCCATCCCATTGAAGGGTGTGGATATGGGCAATGCCATCCTCGCTATGCACAGCTGCCGCGAAACCGGTAGCGTTATCGACCACGAATATTGCGTGAAGGCTTTCACCAAGTTCTATCAGTTGTAATAAAAAACAAAGAGGGTGTGTCTGTATTTATGACACACCCTCTTTGATTTTATATATTAACCTTTTCCTTTTATCGTTCCTAATTCTTTCACATTCTTCTCAAATTCATTTCTTTCACCAATAGCTCCATTACGCAGTTTTGCCCGATAATTGTATATCGTATTAACTGCATAATGAAGGAATTCTGCTATCTTCGTACTGTCATCAATACCCAGTCTTATCAAGGCGAATACTCTCACCATTGCCGGAAGTTTCGCAGCATCAGTAAGATGGATTTGTGCCTCCGGCTTCAGAAGGCTATTGAGGTCTTCCACGAAATCAGGGAACAGATGCAGGAAGACCTTATCGAAATTTGCATAGAGTTCTCCCAACTCGTGTTCCTTCAGTTCACTGCTTCTCGTCATTGAATAAAGTTCCTGATATTCACGGTTCTTTACCATTTTATTGACATGGAGACGCAACTTATCCAGTTTATCTATATAATGAGAACATGCTCCCAGGAACTGGCCTATATATTCTTCCTTCACACCATTTGACTCATTCAGTTTATCATTCGAAGTCTTCAACATTTCGTTGGTAGCAGAAAGTTTCTTATTCAGTTCCTCCAATTGTTCATTCGTTTTCTTCAGTTCATTTCTCGCTATGGTAACATATTTCTTCTGTTTATTGACATAGAAAGCCAGAACACCTAAAGAAAGAACCAGAAGACTGACACAGATGATGGCAAAGACAAGACGCTGGTTTGCCTTCTTGAGCTGTGCCTGATAATTATGATCGATGGTACCAAGAACTGGCGAAATCTGCCAACTGCGAATACGCGTACTAAAACTCTTATTGGCATTCCAGGAGAAGTTGATGTATTTATAGGAACGCTCAACATCTCCCTCCTGACTCAGAATATCGGCGAGCATCCAGAGCGAAGCCTGATCATTGATAGCACACTTCACATCACAAATGGCAGATTTTAGCAACCAATATTTCTTCATTTCTTCGTTTTTCAGAGAACGGTAAATCAGATAGCGATAGTAGGCTACGATACCGTATTCATGACTCCCCTCCTTACATAAATTCAACCGTTCATCATTCACCTTCAATGCTTCATCCCATTTATTCTGACTGGTAAGCATCACCTCTTTACGCATGAGATAATCTTCGCTATGATGTGGAAGGATAGCAAACAAAGTATCCCGATATGCATTCTGACGACTAAAGAAATTCTGACTTAAATCAGTATCTACATGTATATTAGAAAAGCCCAACTCACCATAGACATGGTAATAGGCGATGAAATAATCTTTCCGGTTCGATTCATCCAATGTCTTTTTATCTATATGATTGAGTACCTCCAAAGCCTCAGCAAAAGCTCCGGCTGTAGAATACTGTAAAGCTAACTGACTTTTCAATCCAGCAACTTCAGCCGGCAGTCCTTCCTTCTGAGCCAATACAATGGCTTTCTGAATATAAGCCACAGCAGAATCGCTCTGGTAGGACTTATATTCAGAATAAATCTTGCGATAAGTATTGATGAGCAACTTCGGATTGTTCTCCTGATGAATCAATTCCTTCAACTGAGCGATGCTACTTTCTTTCAGTTTGGTATAGTGCTGGGATTGCTCTATAGCCCGATCAAGTTGGGCATACAGTTCACTGATGCTTTCCTTTTGAGCAAAGCATGATGTAAGTGTAGCGAAACACCAGATATACAATAGAGATAATAATCTTTCTATCATAGGTTGATAATATTTTGTTGTATAGGTATCATTAGAACCAGCCCTTACTGCTGTATAGGACATTCAAGAGACAAAGGTATAGTTTTTTTGGTATATTTCCAAATTTTCTAGCATTTTTTTTGATATTCTTTTTTACTTTTGTTGTTCTTACATCCTTGCACCTCCCCCAAAAAGGCTGCCCCAAAAAGTTTGGAGCAGCCTTAAACAATGCTTTATACCCTAAATTATTTAAACTAAAACCTAAAAAGCTTATGAATAATTATAAACCTACATATTATTTCTTTTCTACTTTGAGAACAGCCTTGTCTACACCGGCAGTCAAGTCAACTGTAAGAACGTATGTCTCGCCATCCTTCAGTTCTACTCCATCTTTCAGATAAACATTGCCGTTGTCGTGACCGTTACCGTCACCGATGCCGAATACCTCGCTCTCAGTTGAGATGAGATGGCTGTTATCCTTACCCTTGAACTCAATACCCCAGTCTGCCTGACCGAAGAACTTGAAGTCTACGCCAGTAGCTCTGAGCTGCTTACCAACGGTGAGTGTAACCTGATATACCTTAGCCTTGATTGGAGTGAGGCAGACGTCAGAGTCAACACCTGTCCACCAGCCATGATTTACAGCGTCCCAAGTTGGCTTGTTGACACCTTCATTACCGATGATCCAGAGTGCACCAGTACCATCTCCATTCAATGACATAGGCTCACTTCCATTCATTGTCCAGATGCGGAATGACTTATGGGTGAAGTCTGCCAGAACGGTATATCTGCCGGTAATAGCCTTGAAGGTATAGCTTCCATCCTCTTCTTTCTGGAACCAGTCGCTGTCATAATACCAGTCATCTGGCAGATTATTGCCGTTGATGGTAAGGTTGCAGGTAGCCCCCTGCTTGATCTCACCAATCCAAGTCTTGCCTGCATCAGTATCGGCAAAATCGAGGATAGTAACCGGCAATACGTCGGTAGGACCAGCCGTATAGTTCTTGGCATCGAAAGTGACAACTACATCGCTCATATTCTCAGAAGTGAAGTTGAAGTTGCCTGTTTCGCCCAGACTGATATTCTTACCCGTGCTGGAACCGAAAACAAACTTTCCATCCTTCGTTGCAAAATATCCCTTGAAGGTCTTCTTGCTGCTAGGAAGAACAGCCTGATAAACAAAGTCGCTTTTCTCTGTCATGTCATATTTAACACCATCAGCACTCACAAACTGCAGATTGTTGAAATGAGGGCGCTTGATATCAAACGACAAGGTCTCTGTATTCGATTTGGTTGATACATTCTGCAGAGTAAGTTGAATATCCACCTTTCCATCAGGAACATTCTGTGCATAAGGCACTTTCAGTTTGACTGTATATTCACCAGCCTCCTTGGTACGGATGGTAGTTTCATCTACACTCTGCCCACTAAACAGGAGGTTTGCTTTCAAGGTAGAGAGAGCCACTCCTCCATCATCCTTGCAGTTTACTTTCACCTCCACTTCATCGCCCATCCATACAGCTGCAGCAGGAGCCGTATAGCTCATCACTGGATTACCGGCAGGAGTAGGCGCACTGTAATCATCATCGCCGCAAGATGCCATCAGTGGCAGGGCGAGCAACGCCATGATATAATATCTGATATGTTTCATAATGATTTTTTCTATAATTAATCATTCACAAAAGTTCACTGATCACTTATTCCACTTGCAAGAAATCACACCATTAGCAGGAACATTGCAGGTAAAATTATGAGTTCCATCACTGAGGTTGATTGACTTAGCCTCATCTCCCTCGTTGATAATGACAGCAGCATAACTACCATCAGGATTAACAAACTCAGCATGTGTAATCTTGCTGTCATTAACGGTGCGGGACGTATTACCAATGCGAACCGCACCAGGAGCAACGACACTAGACATGTGGTTGATGATGTAATAATGAGAATTGTAGCTCAACTGGTTGTAGCCATTCTGATTGATATCAATAGCACCATAGCAGGTCTGGCATCCACCATCCAGGTTAGGTCCCATCTTATTGTCAAGCATCAGATTCCATACAAGCACAGCCTTGCAATACTGGTTTACCGTAGCGAGCGCCACATTCTTCATATCCGCCATCAGTCGTTTACTCAAGTCACGTCCGTTATTCCAGGTTCCGATACTGGTTTCCGAGAATATCAGTTCCTTGTCTGGACGCTGGTTGTGGATATCAGTCAACTCGCTGTTGTTGCCGCCATAATCATGATAAGCAGCACCTACAACCAGATCTGAGCCCTCAAAGTTATCACCGATAGCATTGTAGAGTTTCACAGGATAATCTTCCTGATCAGCAATCTTGTCATAGTTGTAGTTGTGATCGAAGACATAAATCTTGGTCTGCAGGTTATTCTTCTTAAACTGCGCTGCCAATTCCTTTACGAAAGGAGCCTCTTCCTGCCAAGGCATATAGAGAGATGCACAGTTAGCTTTGTTCAATGGCTCATTCTGAGGACTAACAGCATAGATATTGATACCTTTCTCCTTCATCACATTAATAAACTTCACGAAGTACTTGGCATAAACCTCGCGATAATCAGGATTGAGATGACCATCTGTCCATGAATCCTTAGGATTCTTGGTGTTTATATCTGTCACCTTCATCCATTTCGGACAAGTCCAGGGAGCTGCGATAATCTTCAGATTAGGATTGATGGCAAGAATCTCCTTCAACACAGGAATCACATAATCGTTCTCATCGCTATAGAGCGCGAAGTTGCTGATAGGATCTGCCTCGCTACCCTTCGTGTCGCAATAGGTATACTCTGTACTTGAAAAGTCATTGCATCCCAAAGAGATACGGGCATAACTTACGCCATAACCCTCCGTAGTAGAGTAAATGCGCTTCAAAAGAGCCAGACGCGCCTCTGGGTTCATCTGCATCAGATTATAGCAGGATGAATAAGTGATGGCATAACCGAATCCATCAATCGTCTGATACTTCTTATTTAAATCGAGTTTGATGGTGGTTGGTGCCATAGATACTCCATTATACAACTTTACCTCACCCTGTGCCAATGAATAGACTCCATCGGCTGTGGTAATGAAAGTTTTGGCTGTTCCTTGTGCCGGTACTGGATTTGGTGCCTCAATAGGAGTATCAAAGTCTACAGGATCTGAGAATGAGTTACTGCTGCTGCAAGCTGTCACAGAGAAAGCTGTTGCGCAGACCAGCATCATCAGTTTACTGCTATAGTATTTCATATTCGTTTCTTCTATTATTTGTTAATAACGGTTTGAGTTGAAAGCTATCCAGGTTAGCTTAGTAACCTGGATTCTGCTCTAGATTGGTATTCTGGTCAAGAGCGGTCTGTGGAATTGGCAACAGGTATGAGTTGCCGTCAAACTGTCTTACCTGTCTGATGCGTCCGCTGTCACGGTTGTCTATTCCGTTGAGATATTGCTCCACCTTGTTGTTGCGGCAGAGGTCGAACCAGCGTTCTCCCTCAAAGGCAAGTTCCAGACGGCGCTCATGGAGAACAGCCTCTATCATAGATTCCTTGCTGCCAGTCTTGTCGGATGTCAGTTCCTTCAGTTTGGCACGCTTGCGAATCTGGTTCACGAGTTTCGCACTCTCGGCAAGATTGCCCTTATAGGCTTCTGCCTCAGCCTTCATCAGGATAATATCAGCTAAGCGAACCCAGTAAATATTATTGTATGAAGAGCGTAACTTATACATGAACGGATAGTTGGAAGCCGGATAATAGTTGCTCCAGGTACAGGCATAATATACGATAGCCTGATTCTTACGAACCTCATCACCTTCCTTGTCAAAGTCATTGATGATGTCTCGTGAAGGAGTAATCCACTTTGCCCAGGTAAAGTAATAATCCCAGTTGTCTAACTGACGGCCGTACATCCAGGTTTCCCAGTTTCCGCTACCGGTTGTCCAATGCACCTCCAGAATACCTTCTTTGGTATTGCGTTTCATGCAGTCTTTCGCAGTCTCATCATAGCCCCAAAGAGTTTCATAACTGTCTTCCAGCTCTACACCGGTTGTCTTCATCACCTTGTCGGCATAAGCGATTACCTTGTCATAATCCTGCACTTCCTTTTCGGCATAAACCTTGGCAAGCATAGCCTGAGCTACGGTCTTGGTCATCTTTGTGCGGTCGGAATTGTCATTATCCGGTGCATACTGCTCAGCATCCGTCAAGTCGGCAATAATCTGCTCATAACATTCCTTCGGCGTCTTGCGAGGTGGATAATAGGTAGGATATACCTCATTGATATTCTCGGATGTAATGGTCTTGGCGATGGTCGTGATGACAGGGAAAGAACCCCACAGACGAGCCATTCGGAACATCATCAGGGCACGGAAGATTTCGCCCTGTGCCTTATAGGAATGATATTCTGCTTCTGATATCTGACCATTCTCCTTCAATTGCTCAACACCATTGATCAGCACATTTGCCTGGGCGATATCATCCAGATAGCGGTTCCAGTCACGGCTCAATACCGAGTTGCTGGCATCGATAGAGTTGGTTTCATAAGGTACCACCTCTGCACCGGTAGTTCCGGCATAAGCATTGTCGCTATGTGAATCGCCTATCAGAAGATAGTCGAGATGGGTATGCTCCTGACGGTTGCGGAACAACTCATAGAGCGATTTGAGCTGTGCATCAGCAGCAGCCTTGTCCTTCAATACGGCTGTTGAGGTCTCAGTCTGACCGCCCTGTGTTATTTCTGATGGCTCTGATAATGGCTCATAGTCGAGAGAGCAACTTGCCAAAGAGAACATTGCGATGCCACCGAGCGCCAATGTCTTGATTGTATGATATGTTTTCATTGTTGTCGATGTTTAGAATTCTACTTTTACACCTAATACTACACTCTTATTGAGTGGATATGTACCCCAGTCGATGCCCTGCACACTACCACTGTTGCCATACTGGTTAACCTCCGGATCCATACCTGAATAGTCGGTCAGGGTAAGCAGGTTGGTTGCTGATACGTATGGCTGCAGACGGGTCAGACCAAAGCGTGAAATCAGTTTGCGAGGCACATCGTAAGAGAGAGAAATATCCTTTACACGGAGATAACTGCCATCTTCTACGAAGTAGGTTGAGTTGCGGATATCCCACTTAGCCTTTGGCACATCGGTAATCTGACCAGGAACTCTCCAGCGAGCAAGCACCTTGGTGCTTTGGTTCTTACCATCATACATTCCTTCGGTTTCCATACGTGAAACGTTGTAGATATCGTTGCCATAGCTTCCCTGGATAAGAATACTGAGATTCAAGCCTTTATAAGAGAAGGTATTGGTCAAACCGAAGGTGAAGTCTGGGTTCGGATCACCGATATAAGTACGGTCACTGGCTGATACCAGACCATCACCGGTCACGTCCTTATACTTCATATCACCGGTCTCGGGATCCACACCTTCTGCTACATATCCCCAGAAACTGCCCAATGGCTTACCTGGCGTATTGCGAACCACCGGTTCGTTGACGAAATCGGTAGTCGTGGCTTCATAATATACCTGAGTCAGAGACAGGCTCTCCAACTTATTCTTGTTGAATGAGATGTTGAAATCTGTATTCCACTTCAAGGCGCCTGTCAGATTCTGTGAAGAGATGGCAAACTCCCAGCCTTTGTTGATCATCGAACCGCCATTATAGGTCAGGTTACTTGCAGCAGCACCACCTGTCGGCAAGATGATGTTCATCAACATATCCTTGGTCTTCTTATAATAGTAATCAGCATAGAAGGTGAGGCGGTTGCCCAGTACGGTCAAGTCGAGACCGATGTTGGTCTGGGTTGTTGTTTCCCAAGTCAGTTCAGGGTTGCTCAGGTTGCCCTGTGAGAAAGTAGGAGTAGAATTGGCATCATTTCCCTCGCCAAACCACTGCACACGATTGATATTGTATCTTGCCAGATAGCTGTAATCGCCCAATCCGCTCTGGTTACCGGTTTGTCCCCAGCCTCCACGAATCTTCAAGTCGTCAATCCACTTGATATCTTTCATGAATTTCTCATTGCTTACGCGCCAGGCACCAGAGAATGATGGGAAGTAGCCCCAACGGTGATGTGGTGCCAACTTGGAAGAACCATCGGCACGCATATTGGCGGTTACCATATAGGTATCATTCCAGTTGTACTGCAAACGGGCGAAAGTAGAGAGAATAGCCCAATCAGAAGCTGACGAACCGGTTCCTGTCCAGGAAATCTTGTTGGCTGCATTCAAGGTTGGGAACAGATCGTTGGCATAGTTGCTACCGTTGATATAGTTCTGGCTCCACTTGCTCTGTGTCCAGGAACTACCAGCCATTGCGTCCAGACTGTGCTTTCCGAATGCCTTCTTATAGTTTAATACATTGTCCCATACGATAACGCTGCTGACGTTTCTACCATCATATCCTGTTCCGAATTCCTGACGGCCGATGGTGGTAGATATCGGGTCAAGGAAGTTGGTGGTTGTTCCTTGTGTACGGTCGAACGAGAGAGATGTATTATAAGTCAGTTCAGGCATAAAGGTGACAGTAGCCTTTCCGGTTGCCAACAATCGGTTGTAAGCCGACTTATTATTCTGAGTACGGGCAATATTCTCTGCTGGCGAGGTAATGTTCACGCCATAGAAGTTGTTGTAGAACTGGCTAGGATTCTCCGGGTTCCATACCGGTGCATAGGTTGGCGTATTGACGATAGCGGTTACTACGCCACCTCGGTTAGAACCGGCACCCGAAATGATACCTGTACCCTTGTTGGTATAATCAGAATAAGTTACACTGGCATTGAGTCGCAACCACTTACGTATATCGTTCTCTACAGATGCTCGGAAGTTGTAACGCTGATAGCTTGACTTCTTGATAACACCATTTTCGCCAGTATAGCCACCCGAGATAAAGTATCTCAGTTTATCAGTACCATTGGTGATAGAGAGCTGGTAGTCCTGTACATTACCCGTACGGAACACCTCGTCTTTCCAGTCGGTCTGGTCTTTCAAGCCTTCCGGCAGTTTCACCAGACCGATTTCATCCATCAGCTCCTTATACTGAGCCGCATTGAGAGATTCCTGGTTGTCACGTACAGTATTAAATGCATAATGTGCATTCAGAGAAACCTTGGCTACGCCAGCCTTACCCTGCTTTGTACCGATAATAATGACACCATTGGCTGCACGGGATCCATAGATTGCAGCAGAAGAGGCATCCTTCAACACCTGGATATTATCAATATCATCAGCTGCCAGAAAGTCGATATTGGTCATTGGCACACCATCTACTACATAGAGCGGATCATTGCTACCATTTAAAGAGGTGGTACCACGCACACGGATGGTTGGTGAAGCACCTGGCTGACCGTTGGCTTGCGAAATCTGCAAACCGGCTGCCTTTCCCTGCATACCTGCTGCGGCAGATACGATAGGACGGGTATCAAGGTCTTTGGCTGACACACTGGATACGGCAGTAGTCACATCCTTACGCTTGACAGAGCCATAACCGATAGCCACCACTTCGTTGAGCATATTAGACTCCTCTTCGAGCATAATCTGTACGCCGTTAGAAGCTTTCACTTCCTTATTCTTATAACCTATATAAGAAATTTTGAGTCTGGCACCTGGCTGTACTTCGATGGTGAAGTGACCATCCAGGTCTGTAGCAACACCATTTTTGGTACCATTCTCCAGAACCGAAGCTCCGATAACGGGTTCATTGGTATTGTCGATTACAGTACCCGTAATCTTCACCTTCTGTCCCCAAGCTGTCGCCGAGACCATTAGGACGAGTGCTGAGGCTGCTAGTCCTCGCAACATCGCATTACTTTTTGATTTTCTCATAATTTAAACTTTAGTTATTCTCATTTATGTTTAAAATTGTTGTCTGATAGTCGGGAACCCATCCATGATTGGTTTCCGATTGCAAAAGTATATAAAATGTCTGATATTTGTTGGTTGATTAAATAATTAAGTGGTAAAAATGGCCACCTGTTTTTACAACTGCATTTGATTATCAGGACTTTACATTTTTCATAGTTCTAAAAATAAGTGGTAGATTTATAATGGTAAAAGATACAATTATAGAAGAAAAAAACTGTTTTCTGATGATTCAGCCATAAGATTTATGCAGACAATTCAACAAATGAGTTGTAATATAAGCAATCCCGATTTATCTCTTCACTCTTCACCTTCTCGCCCGTAACCCCTCTGTTTATCGGGGTTTCGGGAGGTGAAGAGTTTTCTTTATCTCTTCACCTCCTCTTCACCCCTCTTCACCCATATATCTTTTTTCTCATTAAAAATTATTTAAAAATCAGTTTCTCCGTTCTATCAGCCAGGAAAAGAGGGATGTTGATAAAGGAATCATCCCTCTTGAGATTAAGCATCGAATATCTGATGCGCAAACCAGGTGAGTACCTTTTGTTATACTCTATCAAACTACGCCCCGTGACACTGGTACCCGACTTCACTTCCACCGGAATAACTTCCAAACCACGCTGAACAATAAATTCCACTTCTGCTTTATTACCCGAAGCCCAATAATGGGAACAATTAACGCCATTAGCCACTAGACTCTGAAGAATATAATTCTCTGCCAAAGCGCCCTTATATTCTTTAAATATAGGATTATCAACCAGATAAGCCTCAGGACTCAAATCAGCAAGCACTCTCAATAATCCCACATCAAGACTATAAATCTTGAAGATGCTCAAATCTTCATACGATTTCAAAGGAACTTGCGGAGTAGAGCACAAGCTTACCTTATATATCAATCCCGCATTTTTAAGCCATGTAAGAGCATCCTCATATTCCCTCGCTCTTGCACCAGGACGAACCAGCTGATAAACAAACTTTCTATTTTCCTTAGCCAACTGTGACGGCAAAGACTTCCAAACATGCGAAATCCTATTAGCCAGTAAAGGCGTAGCATGCTTCACAAAGTCCAAGGAATAATCTTGCAAGATATTACGTAGAGTTGTTTCCACGCCACTCAGATCCTTTTCTATCATCTTCATTGCCGCAGCTGGCATTCCACCAGATATACGATAGGCAGTAAATGCCTGAGAAAGTCTATCAAAAAAAACGTCAGGAAGAGGTTCCAAGCTATCTATTGACATATAATATTGGTAAAGCCTTTCATCTCGCTGCTCCAAAAACTCAGAAAAAGTGACAGGATACATATTTATATGGTCAACCTTACCCACAGGAAACGAAAAGCCTTGATGACCAAAAGCCAACCCCAAAAGAGAACCAGCACAAGCCACAACATATTCCGGCGTCTTTTCGCAGAAATATTTCATTGCGCTAATGGCTTCCGGACAATCTTGTATCTCATCAAGAATAAGCAAAGTCTTCTGAGGCAAAATAGGGGTCACTTGCAAAAGCGTGTGGATAGCATAGCACAATAAAAGCAAGCAGGTGTACGTTTATAGAGTAAACGTTAGAAGAAAATGGAACAGTATAGACTCTTAGCGGAATGCCTATTGCCAGCCCGCATGCTTGACTGGTTTGACTTGAAGACTGTACGTGTCGAGAAGAAAGGTGACACACAGGTGATTCACCTTTATCTCGATGAGAACGAGCAGAAACCTGACGACGGAGAAGACCTGCGCCCCAATGGATTTACACGCGAAAGTGTGTTTCACGACTTTCCGATTAGAGGTCATGAAGTACTGCTTCACGTGCGCCGTCGCAGATGGCTTGATGCAGATGGTCACAACGTGATGACCGAATGCAATCTCATTCAGGAGTCCACCCGCTGCTCAACCGAGTTGGCGGATTTTTTAAAAGAAGCGTTTGGAGACGCACCCTATAACGGCCCGTTCGTTTGAGGATGACTATCACATAGACGGTGATGAGTATGGCAGAGCCTACAAGGACCACCTAAGCGGCTATCGTGAATGGTCTGAACTAGGCCATGCTGACGAGTGGCTCATCTTCCCAGAGAACATAAGTCCTCACGTCAGCATAGATGAGACATGCTTGTCCACGGGAGAGGTATACACAATAGCCTCGAACAAGGATGCACATGGTCGCAAGGGATGCCTTATTGCTGTAGTCAAGGGCACTAAGGCAAAGGATGTCATAAAGGCATTGATGAAGATACCAGAAGCGTTGAGAATGAGCGTGGAAGAGGTTACTATCGACTTCTCTGAGAGTATGCACAACATAGTAGAGAAATGCTTTCCGAAGGCTATGCGTACGCTCGACCGGTTCCATCATCAGCAGTTTTGTCTTGAAGCCTTGCAAGAGGTACGCAGAGAGTATAGGCGTGAGCAGATGACACTTGATGCCCATGCTAGGGAAGAGCACCGTCTGATGATGCGCCAGCTGCAGGAGAACGATGGTCCATTTGTGGATGAGGAGGGCAATGCCATAAGGCGCAATGCAAGGTACTATCCCGAAAGACTTGAGAACGGAGAGACTCGTGCAGAACTCCTTGCACGCAGTAAGGGGCTACTTATGATGTCACCCGAGAAATGGACAGACACACAGAAGGAACGTGCAGAAATACTGTTCCGTGAGTTTCCGGACATAAAGACGGCTTTCTCGCTTACCCACTCTCTTCGAATGATATTCTCGCAGAGGTGTACTAAGGAGCAAGGTGCTGTCAGCCTGCATTCATGGTACTCGAAGGTCGGTGAGTTCGGCAACAAAGCGTTCAATGATATTGCTGCCGCCATGTACGACCGTGAGGATGAGATCCTTAACTATTTTGTCAATCGCTCTACCAATGCATCAGCAGAATCCCTCAATGCAAAGATCAAGCATTTCAGAGCACAACTCAGAGGTATTATTGATCGTAAGTTCTTTCTCTTCAGACTAATGAAGATCTATGCCTAATCCACACACTTTTACTAGTGACCCCAAAATAGGTTCTGAAGTAAGATATGACAATTGCTCGATGATTTGCAGCGGGTTCTTGGTCTTGCGAAAGATATCGCAGACTCCCTCTTCTTCATTGAGACTAAAATATGCGCAATGCTCAAAATATTCTTCTCCGAACTTCTGAAGTACAGAAGTCTTTCCTACTTGTCGAGCGCCCAGCATAATCAATGGCTTACGGTCTTTTTTAGCTCTCCATTGTTTTAATTCTTGAATAATTATTCTATTAAACATTTTTTAGCACCTCCATCGTTAAAGTGCGGAAAATGTGTAAGTTTGCACATTTCTGATACTTCTTTTGTGAAATTCTCCACATTTTCCACACTTGAGTTTTATTTTTCATCGCAAAGATACTAAAAAAACGACAAGCAAACAAGCATTTACTACATTTTTAACCAACTTTATTACATCATTTATTTCAAGAGGAGCATAAGACCATCCGTAAGATTCTTTCTAGCTCATTTAAAAAAAGAGGAAAAAGCATGGCGGTTTGGGAAAATAATCGTAAATTTGCAATTGGAAAACAAAGATTAGGAATTATGATAGAGACTAACGATAGAAAATTGCCGGTAGGCATCCAGTCTTTCGAGGAAATCAGAAAGGGTGGATATCTTTATGTTGACAAGACAGATATCATCTGGCAACTTGCCAACAGAGGGAAAAAGTATAATTACCTGAGCCGCCCACGCCGCTTTGGTAAATCCGTTCTTGTAGATACGCTCGAAGCCTATTTCATGGGCAAGAAGGAACTCTTCGAGGGGTTGAAGATTATGCAGATGGAGACGGAATGGGTGAAGCGACCTGTCATCAGACTGGATATGAGCCGTGCAGGCGCAGAGCCGGAAACATTGCGCTCTTATCTCAATAATATATTCAGACAATACGAAGGAGAATATTCATTGGTTCCTGACCCTGCAGATAGTCTTGCCGACCGCTTCAATGCAATAATCGTGGGGGCATATAAGCAAACCGGACAGCAGGTTGCCATCCTCATCGATGAATACGACTCACCATTGCAGCATTCCTGGAAGACTCCTTATCACGAAGCATGTACCGCTATCTATAGGGAGGTGTTTGCCATTCTCAAAGCAGACGACAAATACGAAAAGTTTGTCTTCATCACCGGCATCACCAAGTTTACGCAGATATCTCTCTTCTCTGTGCTCAACAATCTGAGCAACATCAGCTTCGAGCCGGAATATGCGGCTCTCTGCGGTATCACCAAGGAAGAAGTTTTACGTGATTTCAAACCGGAAATCAACAAGTTGGCAGCAAGCAAGGGATGGACTTTCGACGAAGCCGTTGCACAATTGACAGCCTATTATGATGGCTATCATTTCTGTTATGAAAATATGGTTGATGTCTTCAATCCATTCAGTCTTATCAATGCACTCGCTGATTCCAAACTGAAAAACTACTGGGCTTCATCGGGCGCAACCTCGCTACTCCCTAAATTTGTGGATAATATAGAAATGAGACTGAAAGATTTTGAGAATTGTCCGATAGACAGCGATACACTGGAGACTTCCGACGTAACAGGTGGCGGAGCGGAACTTTTCCTCTATCAGTCAGGGTATCTTACGATAAAGGGGTATATGGATGAGATTTATTTGCTAGGCATTCCAAACTATGAAGTTCGAAAGGCTCTATACAAGATTGTATTGCCAGCCTTGACACTACAATCGAATGCACTGGTAATATCAACCCAGAATATGTTGTTGTACTCCCTAAAGCTTGGCAATCTCCCCGAAGCCATGAAATGCCTGAAGGCGCTTATTGCGGATGTACCTTACAGCAACAAGAAGCTTGCCAGCATGGATATGGAAGAGCGCTACCGCCTGATTCTGAGCACCATCTTCAATGCCATCGGCTGCCGGGTGGAAGTAGAGAAGATGATTGCTACGGGCAGGATTGATATGGTGGTAGAAACTACCAACTTTATCTATGTGCTTGAATTGAAGCTGAGCAACAACGGTGGCGTGGATGCTGCCACGGAGCAGATAAAAGCCAAGCAGTATGCCGAACCATTCAAGGCTGATAAGCGAAAAGTAATCGCCCTTGCCATAGAACTGGATGATAAGGGAAAGGGATTGGCAGATTGGAAAGAAGTATAAGGAAGCATAAGGAAGAAAGCGGAAAAAGCCCCCGAAGCGTAATAGCTCCGGGGGCTGTTTATTTTGCCCCAAGCATCAGATGTGCTGCCTGGGGGTACGAAAGAGTAACAGGGGATAGTCGGCCCATGAGGGTTCCATTTCCATGACGCTAACCACTGGCTTGATATAATTTTACACCATGTTTTGTTATTATTTTTTATCAAGAAATTACTGAATACTGATTGCCATCAGACTGACTACCAGACACACGAACGTGATAAACACTACGCCAAGGGTGAGGCAGATATAGAAACGCCCTCTCCTGATGAAATCACCCAAGCTGAAATGACACATCGGGTAATCATCAAGATAGGTCCTATATTCCCTCACCATGACATTAATCATGATGCCAACATAAATGAGGAGAAACAAAGCTACTATCAGGATAGCCTGTTCTTCTTTGGCTAATGATTCTATTATACTTTTCATGGTGCAAAGATAGTGTTTTTCTTTGAAACAAGGTGTCGCATTCCCCCACCTTGGTGTCGCATTCCTACAAAAAAGGTGTCTCCTTCGTGGGGGAAGGAGACACCTAATACATACTTTTTAACAGTTTTTCTCTCTCCAAGCCGTAGGAGAGCAGCCTTCTTTCTCTTTGAACATACGGTAGAGATGGGTACGGGAAGAGAAGCCGCACTCGGCAGAAATGATGTCATTACCGAAGTCGGGGTTATCCAACATCATCTTCTTGGCAGCCTCAAAACGCACCTCGGCAAGCCAGGGGCGGAAGGTGGTATTGAGACAGGATGAGAGGTAACGCGACAACTCGTATCTGTTGATATTCAACGAACGTGCCAGGGTAATCATATTCAGCGACGTATCCCTATAACCCTTGGTAGCACACCATTCATCCAACTTCTCACGGATAATCTTCTGCCGTCTTTCTGAACGCTGTAATTGTAAAGTTTCTTTCTTATTTTCAAGTTCTTCATCCTGCAGTTCTAAACAGGCATTGTCTTCCACACTTTCCATGGCAGCCTCCTCTTCTTCCTCCTTATCCAAGAGTTTTTCGGTAGGCACGTAATTATAGCCCAAAGCCATGAAACTGAGCGTGAAGAAAAAGACAGCAAGCAGTCCCAGAGGTCCGATTACATATAGAGATTTGGTGGAAAGGACTGCAAAAGGCAGGGCTACTGCAGGGAAAAAGACCATGAACACACTGGCTCGCGCATATCTCACATAAGGCAGGATATCATAACCAGCCATCACCTCCAGCATCCTTCTGCGCTTTCTGATTTCCACAATTATCATATAGATGCAATAGGCTACGCTGAAGGCGAACAGGACTATCATCACATAAATCCAGCTGCCGATATGGAAGTTTCCGCTCTGGATAAAGCCGATGCAGAAGGCAGCCAATATGGCGGCATAAATGCTGGCGCAAACGATGCTCATCTTCCGGCGGTTGGCATGCGTTGCCTCGATATTGTAAATGCCAATAGAGATGAGCGAAAAGCAAGGGGGATAGACCAGAATGTTGAAAACGGCTCCCACAGCAGCATCTTGAGCCCGGAAGCCCAGAAGCATCTGCATGAGAAATTGTATGGCTAATCCTACCATGGCTCCGATAATCAGCCATCGTGACACTTCATATCGCCGGTTCATCCACTTCATGTGCAGACGGGTAATACCCAGGATGAGGATATTGACGAGCATAAATAGAAAACAGGCGAACTGCAATAAATATAATGTATCCATTTCGTTCTTATTTTTGTATTTGGCATCTGCCAAGATTACTGTTTTATCGTCTTAATATGCATGCAAAAGTACAAATTTTATTTTGAAATGAGGGTAGAAAAAGGAAAAAAGTGATTTTTAAAAAGAAAAAAAATGGTTTTATTTATCGGGGACAGCTGACGAGTGAAACTAGAACAGCTGACGAGTGAAACTAGAACAGCTGACGAGTGAAACTAGAACAGCAGACTAGCGATAGGAAGAACAGTGGGCTGTCTGAGCCAAACAGCGAACGAAAACCGGTTTGCCAGGTTTTTAAATAACCGAAATATCACACCGGTTACGGCTGATATCAGAAAAGATGAAGAAAAATTGATTTTACTCTTCACTCTTCACCCAATCGCTGGGAATGCCTTTATATAAAGGGGATTCGAGAGGTGAAGAGTGGGTGAAGAGAGGTGAAGAGTTAAGAAAAACTCTTCACCCTCCGCAACACCTTTATATAAAGGGGATTCGAGCTATCGGGTGAAGAGTGAAGAGTTTTTGGCTATCTGCCTACTCATATCCTTTATTCTGAACCAACTTGCCATTGAAGGCAAGACTTCGCTGAGGTATCGGGAAGACGATGGAACAGGACGTAAGAGCGGACTGAACAGAACGGCGAATAACAGCAATCCGACTGCAAATATAAGAAAAAAGAATGATAAAAGGACACAAATATAGTAAAAATCTACGTAAATTTTGCGGGATTAAAATTTATTTGTAACTTTGCACCCGGTTAGCAGAGAGCTAACTAAGGGGTGCTACCGCCGGAAAAGAGAAAAAAGCGGATGCTGAGAATATACCCATCGACCTGAACCAGGTAATGCTGGCGTAGGAAAATAAGGCACATTCCCCCCTTATATGATGTTTTTAATTTAAATAAATGAAAAGATTCAACGGGATTGCACTCAGTGTAGCGTTTTGCTCTTTGGCAAGCCAGGCTGCACTGGCACAGACAAAAATCGACACCTTGAAGGTGCAGAATTTGAATGAAGTGATTGTAAAAGGCGTACGTGCCGCAAAGGAAGCTCCATACGCCGTGGCTAACATCAGGAAATCGGAACTCAAACAATTCTCTTGCTCAGGTCAGGAATTGCCATTTCTCCTTTCTCGTACACCGGGCATTCTCGCCTGGAGTGAGAACGGTATCGGCACCGGTACTACCTATATGCGCATTCGTGGCGCTGCCGGAAGCCGCATCAATGTAACACTCGACGGAGTGGCTCTCAACTCACCGGAAGACCAGACCGTTTTCTGGGCTAACATGAACAGTTATTCTTCGCTCCTGGGCAGCATCCAGGTACAGCGCGGCATAGGCACTTCTACCAATGGCGACGGTGCCTTCGGTGGAAGCATCTCTATGGCTACAGCTGATCCTTCGCTCACCCCTACTGCAGAAGTTACCGGTTCTT
>OGYV01000682.1_pt1 | contig 27853 bp, 22 predicted proteins | sample 1576651 | NCBI WGS metagenome assembly OGYV01 (sample SAMEA3541570, study PRJEB24748) | human gut metagenome | biome: human gut; feature: human-associated habitat; material: faeces | place: China | collected 2012
CGAGTTCGGTGACCGCCTTGACGGTCACTTCTGAGAAAGGCATTTACACAGAATGGTAAACCACCGCTCCCGGCATGACGTCCTGTACTGTTTCACTGTTGAAGCTGCCTGTAGTGACCGTGCAGTAACTCACGATCACAGCAGTCCTACGCGAACATGACACGCAGTTTTTCTCCGTTATCACAGCGAAACTAGAACCCGTAAGAACAACAGAGCATTCAGGTAACATCACTGATATGCACACCCCGGTGCAACATCAGCATTGCCATGAGTCGACAAACATGATTTTTATCCAAAGTTTTATGAATGTTTTTTGCATCTGACGTCGTTCATTTCGGGAAACAGGAGCTATGATCGGCATGGCTCTGCCTGGTAAATAGTTTTGGTTGGTTTGGCGATTGCTCAGCTCGCACAATCCGGACTGAGTTCTCTTCAAGGAAACTACTATTAGACGCCCCCATTTAGAAAAATATCAGAAAGTTTGGTTTCCAGGATTTAAGACTATTCACAATATTTATCTTTGATTGATTAAACGTCGCCATCGCGCTCCACGAATATCACAGGGTGATACATCATGATTCCCTCTAATTATTTTAACTCTGAAATCATCACTTAGTTTCTCACCTCCCTCTGTTTTTCTTCGTAATATATAATCATCTTCCCCTGAGCTAAATGAACAAGAATTAAAAAGAAAATGAGTGGCTGCAACTCCTTTATAGGCTTTCCACCACCCAACTTTCAGGTCTTTAAAAAGCAACTCACAATTAGCACTACATTTTTCTAAAAAAAAACCATGTCCAAGATAACATGATTTAAATGATATAATACCCGCACATCTTAATCCAAGCTCATTATAAAGAAACAAAAGGAACTGAACAGGACTCATTAGTCCAAAAGGAGAGCAATCTATATAGTCAGGTGTACCATGAGCAAGAACTATAATTTTACTCTGTAATGTCGATGTTGAAAGAAAGTTTTTGTCTTTCTCCAGTATGTTTTTTTTCTGAAAAACAGCTATTCTCTCAAGTGGTATATCATAGCGAAGACATAAAGAAAAAGCAGTTTTCCATGATAAATCATCGTCTGATTGAAAAGTTAAAACATAAACATTATCCCACTTCATTTTACGTCCTTAATACAGCAATCATAATAAAAACACAATAGAAATATTTATATTTTGTTATGATTTTACTTTCAAATTATTCGAAAAGGAATATGTGCCCCTACAGGCAGCCCAACTATAAGAGCATTTTCAAGAGAAGAGGATGCATCTCTATATATTTTACCATTCACAGAAAGAACATCTTTTATCTGAAAGCAAACCACTATATCACTCTGAGTTTTTCTATACCCAGAAACCATCGCTTTAGCTTTCAGCAAGGATATCCTCGAATTTGTATACACTACATTGAGACATTCAAGCCCCAGCCTCTGAGACGGTTTTATTGTGGGAAGCATCAGTCCAGGTAAAAACGGGTGGGGTTTCAAATCATAAGGATCCTCAATTTTTGCCACCGTATGGGTATGACCGGATATTAGCATCCTCCCGTAATTCACATATTCAAGTGAAGTTATACGAACCAGGTAGGTCTCAGGGTGGATACCGAGAATAGCCATCATATGTGCCGTGGCTGGCCACATATCCAAGTGCTGATATCGACTTGCCCACAGAACCGGAGAATGAGTGTTACCAAAATCTTCACTGGACAGGGACTGGTCAGTTGCTTTTTCAGAAAATCTGGAGTTTCTGGCATTAAATGGTTTACGATGAGGGTGATTTCTTGTAAACATAAAGAGATGGTCTCCGTCAGAACATATTAAATGTTTTGAATTCATTGGAATTTTACAGTATAATTATTATTCATTTAAAAATAAATAAACCGCATCGGTTTCCTAAACATGTATGTCTAATACCGCTATACTTTCCCTGACCATGTCTACCCACAGTGCTTCATTAACATAGCAGTCTCCTGCGATGATGATTTTTTTATGAATTTTATATATACCATAAATAATTAAGAATCCGCACCACTACAATTCTACTCCTCACTCTTTTTTTAACATGCATAGAGAAACCATTACCTTATTTTATCTTTTAATCAACTTTCATTTTTCAGTTTTAATTCACTAATCTGACAATTAAATTTATTAACATTGTATTCTATTATTTCAAGTTCTCTTTTTATATCCTTTTTATCAATGTACACATTATTATATAAATTTGACATTCTTACATTCACAGGAGTATCATACTCAAGGAAATTTTTTTTCATATCATAAGCTATTGTTTTCAGTCTAGATATAGTAATATACCCCCCATTATTTTCAATTGTATTTAATTCTTCTGCAAATCCATCAATTTTTTTACTTAGTTTATTCCAGTAATCTGTTGAATCAGGAGTGTATTCAGAACACCCTGAATAATCCATTACTATTTCAGAAAGAAAACTATCAGGCATAATACTCCTGATCTTTAAAGCTGTTTGCGGCTTCCCCAAATAATTTATAAAAATCATTACTAAAGCTCCAGATATAAAAGCAATTATGTTATAACATATGCATGTTTTTTTGTGGCTCTGTGTTGAATTATAACACACATGTCCTGAAGTCTCATTTAAACCCTCATGCCTTCCCTCCTCCATGAAATAATCATCACTCTTTTCATAGTTACCATTTTTTTGTCTTTTTACTTCATGTAGCATTTCAGAAATAATAGCTCTTTCACCTGAAAGAAGATTATACTCAAGTTCTGCCAATAATATTAACGAATCTTCCAGTAACGTTAGAGAAGAATAAGTCTGTTCATCATTAGGCAAACTTTGTATCATAGGAACAATATTTTTAACATACCATAAAAGAATTTTAGTTCGTATATGCGCGTCAGTGACAGGAGGCCAACATTTTTTTTGTTTAACAAAAGAATCAGCAAATTTCCATGAAGAAATAGCCAGGCCTTCCCAGCCATATAGATGGGTAGAAATAAGACAAAACCATACACCTGTCTGAAGGTCATATCCGTTTTCCATGAATAAAGACAGGCATCTTTTTTCCAGAGTCATCCAGTATGGCCTCTCATATTTTACCGAACTCAAATTATTCATGCTATAACTAAGCCAAAGAAACTCTTTATTATTTTTAGGATTAGTAGTGTTTATAGAAAGATTTAATATAAAGTTTTTATCCATTTTCTTAATCCATTGTTCTGACCTACTTATGCCTTTACTCCAATAAAGAAAACATTTATATTATTATTTTAATGTAATCTTATTCTCTCATTTAGTTTCGCATGCTCTAATGTAGGAATGCTTAGTCATGTTCATGATACATTTCAGTTATCCCCTGTCAGTAAAAGCTGCTTACTGCTGTTTTACAATATGTAGTGGTCGCATAATAATAACCACTACTTTATAGTAAAGAAACTATCTTGAATCAACCAAAATAATATTGATACGGGACTAATCTAGGTCTGATTTTCAAATTATCCCAAACTTAGATCGCTACACCAACTGTGCCGTCGCCACCAATTGTGATCACATTCGATATAATTTAATACAGTTGCCCACATTATTTCCCGGCTGATAAAGTATTCTCTGTGGAGATATTCTACTTTCAAAGAAAGAAGAATATCTCCACGCAGGCATTATCGTAGCAGTAGCCCTTTATGCTCATACTGCCACACAGATTATGCCGCTTCAGCAGCGCCTGATACTCTGCTAAACAAACACCGATGCGTTCAGAATGAACCGCCCCGGGTTTCCTGGAGTGTGTTTTATCTGTGAACTCAGGCTGCCAGCTCATCATTTCCGATTGAAGCATAATACGCTTTTTCTGCTTCTGACGGAGGGAGATGGCCCAACCTTTCCAGCAATCGACGATTGTTATACCAGTCCACCCACGTGAGTGTGACCAGCTCCACTTCTGTCCGGTTTTTCCAGCTCTTACGGTGTATTACCTCCGCTTTGTAAAGACCATTGATGCTCTCCGCCATCGCGTTGTCATACGAGTCGCCTGTACTCCCTGTTGATGCAAGTAATCCGGCTTCCTTAAGCCGCTGCGTGTAGGCCAGCGATACATACTGAGAACCTTTATCACTGTGATGGACTGTGCGGGAGGGTTGAAGGGTCACAACGCCAGCTCCTGTGCATCCACCACGAATGTTGTTTCCATGGATGATGAGACGCACCACTGTACATCTGGCCCCCTCTGATACCTTTCAGTCCAGACTTTTTACGCACACCGTACTCCTAGTGATTTTCATTGTATACGTACTGTATCTCCTTTTCAGCCTGTCATCGCACTGTGCACGGGCACTGCATTTATCAGGATAATGTCGCTGTTGCTGACAGTGGTAATCGTTGACGGAGCAATATGCAGTTCACTGCATACCTGTCCGACCATATCGTTACTGCGGCGCACTTCACAATTTTCACGTTCCGGCACTTTCAGACGCTGACATTCAGCCACCATCACAGTCCCCAGTATCCCACTCATGCTGCTGTATCCAGACACGCAGAGTCTCCGGCGTACAGCCAATCTTTGGAGCATAGAACAAATTGTTGCCCACTGTGAACTATATTCACACTAACTTTCCAGAACTATACGGATCGCCCCCTGACGGACCTGCTGCCAGAGCGGGGCGTGATGCTCCGGCACCGTCTGCTAGTCGGATGCAGTTGAACAGAGTCGGTGCGATTCCACCTGCTAATCATTACTGTAGATACGCAGTCCATTCATCCAAATAGATCCCTACTGAGACTAGCTGACCACACAGGCTTTCTGGCACGCTGTAACGGTTTCCGCCAACCTCGATATATCCATCCCAGGAGACATGATGGATATCGAAGTAGCTTGTATAGAAGCCAGTATCTGGTAATGGCATGAAGATGCCTCTACTTCTGCGTGAAGTGTTGTTCCGCTATCTGCCTGAACTGGCGAAGTTCAGGCTTGTCGGCAACCTCAGCCATCCACTGCTCCAGTAGATGATTAACATGAGCGAATAACTGGCACTGACACTATCAGGACAGCATTTTTCATCAAGCTTTCTTCATATTTAACCTCGCAATGACTCCCTTTTCCTTCCACTAACACTTCCCGTTACCTGGAGTGCAGAAGATTTTCACCTCTTAGTCGTTCTTCAGCCACCACGGTTGAATAACAGTGCTAGTCACCGCCATATGAGAGCCAGCAATTGCTTCTATATTTTTACTCTTACGGCCTGCCGTACAGGCGGAATCCATATATTACATAGTAAATTAAACATTTCGTAATATAACATTATCCTTTCTTACTGATATTCTTATTTTTTTTGTTACTTTCTTATCTTTAGAATCAATTAAACATCTGGCAAGCACAGGAAGGACAGATATATTAAGTACTGCATCGATATCCCTCGCACCAAACTTATCGCATTGACAATTTTGTATAATCCAGTCAATAAGAGAATCACTGTAATCTATTTTATACATCTGATCAGATGCCCGCTCAAAACGGTTACAAATATTATCAATTTTGATGATCGCTATATTTTTAAGTGTTTTGGTATGTAAGGGAGAAAAAGGCACTAAGTTAGTTCTTCCCATAAATGCTGCTCCAAAATGCTCGTTAAAGAAAGGGAGAATAACTTCTTTTACTTTTTCTTTATTAAACTCATCCTCATTCCAGAGGCTTGTAATTTTTTCACTAGCAAGATTTGATGTCATAATTATAAGGCAATCTCTGAAAGACACCATCTTACCTTCAGAATCCTCGATAATTCCCAAATCGAATATTTGAAAAAAAAACTCCAAAACATCCGGATGTGCTTTTTCAATTTCATCAAGAAGAATAACGCTATATGGATTATGACTGACTCTTTCGGTAAGAGTTCCCCCCTGACCAAAACCAACATATCCTGGAGGAGCTCCCTTCAGAGTAGAAACAGTATGAGCTTCCTGAAATTCTGTCATATTAATAGTGATCAGTTTATTTTCATCTCCATAAACAAACTCGGCCAGTGCCCTGGCAGTCTCGGTTTTACCGGTACCAGAAGGTCCAGCTAGTAAAAATACCCCATCAGGTTTTGCGGGATCTTTAAGATCCGCCCGGCAAATAAGTATTTGTGATGCTATAGCAGACATAGCATATCGTTGACCCAAAACTCGTTGCTCCAGACATCTTAACAGAGTGGATGTTTTTTGTTGTTCACTATCAAGACATAGTCCCAGTGGAATTCCTGTCCATCCTGATACAACATCAGCAACACAGTTTTTATCCACACACTCAAAAACCATAGGGCTGTCTTTCTTGTACGCACTTTCCAGTTCTTTTCTGTACATATTCTGTGATAAAGTATCATCCGTACTTTGTATCTTAGCAACCAGTTCACTTTGATAAAGCCATGCGAATTTAAGTTGCTCAAGACTCTTCTCTAGTTGAGTAATTTTATTTACAAGAATTTTCTGACGCAGTACATTTGATTTTTCCTGTTCCAGCAGTGCAAGTTCTCCCTGGAGTCTTTCTAATTTAGCTTCAATATCCTGAATGGCATCTGGTCGTGTGGACTGAGATAAGGCAACCCGTGAGCAGGCTGTATCTAACAGACTTACAGATTTATCTGGCTGACGACGTCCATGCAGATAACGGTCTGATAAATGTACCGTTGCAGTTATGGCTTCTTCCCTGATAGAGACATTATGGTGCTTTTCCATCATCGGTAAAAGTGAACGTAGCATCCCGGCAGTGACATCCTTATTCGGTTCAGTTATTTTTACGATCTGAAAACGCCGGGCTAATGCGCCGTCTTTTTCAAAATACTTTTTATATTCTCCCCATGTCGTTGCTGCGATAATACGCAATTCCCCACGGGCAAGAGCAGGCTTAAGTAAATTTGCTGCATCAGTTTGCCCAGGAACTCCTCCTGCGCCAATAAGAGAATGAGCTTCATCAATAAACAAAATAGCTGTACCAGATAAAGAATTAAGTTCGGTTAATAGCAATTTTAAGCGATTTTCAAATTCCCCTCTAACACTAGCCCCCGCAAGTAAAGCTCCCATATCAAGCGCTAGAATATTAGCATTCTTCAGTGCATCAGGAACGCGGCCAGATGAAATTTGCAGTGCTAAACCTTCAACTATGCTACTTTTCCCAACTCCCGGATCACCAGTCAGTATTGGGTTATTCTGCCTGCGACGAAGCAAGATATCGATAAGTTGTCTGATTTCCTTCTCTCTACCAGAAACAGGATCCAATTTCCCTGTTTCTGCAAGCAGGGTGAAATTTTCAGTATATTTACTAATATACTCATGTGAAGAGTTATCTATAGAACTATGAGAAGTAGAACTGTCCTCTTTACAGGAAAAAGATATAAGTACCTTCTCTGCTGCATCGACATCACAACATAATGCCTCAGATACATTGTAAGGTAATATTGAATCTCTGATATTAATCAGCGTAGTAAAAAAAACAGGTATATCAATGTGATTGTATTGCCATTTAGTACTGGCATGTATCCATGCTTTTTCTAGTAGAATCTGCATCGATTCAGAAAATACAGGTGCTGATTGTTGACAAGTATTAATACGGATAAGTTCACTTTCAATAGCTTTCAGAATTCTGCCCAGCTTAAATAAAGATAACTCATTAAGAGTTTCAGCGATATTCTTATGTTCCTCTAATAACTTCCACAGAAAATGTAAACAATCAACTTCATTGTGTGATCTTGATATTGCATAATTAATAGCAGAATCCAGAGTACGTCTACTTTCCGGTGTTAATTTATTAATAATTGACTTAAGATAGATACTCATTAATTACTCCTGTTCTGCTGGACATTTTGTTATATTGCTAGGCAACCTAGAAATCCAACCTCTTTTATCCCAGCTATGTGTGGTAAGCAGTTTATTACTCAGATTCATTTGTAAACTTTCAAGCTTATCCTTTTCCCGTTTTAACTGTTCCCATTCAATATATGCCTGACTTAAATCGCTTACATCACTCAGTTTGTAACGGACGAGAATTCCTTTTATACCCATTGATTCAAGAAGACTTCTTGATTCTGGAGGAAAATTTTCCGTCATTAACTCATCTTCGCCATCAGAAAACCTATTGATAAAATCAATCCAGGCTGTTTCACCTGTAAATTTATAGGTAGTAGAAAAATCTGGAAAAGAAATATCAATACTTACAGAGTTACAACTCCCTGGATACCAAGTAAAAATATCTAAATCGGCAAAATTCATACTTCGTATATTACTATTTCCTGTTTTGCACTTAAGACTCAGACTGGTACCTGTTGGTTTAACGCCTATATTACCTGCAATTGTCGCAGGTGCACTACTTATCGTAACTTTGTAAGGCTGTGATTCAACCTTTTGTAAGGTCTGATTAAGTATATCTAATTGTTCTTTGATATTTATTAGCTCATCTTTATTTTGCGTTTTATTTCTGAACTGAACGTCAATTAAATCATCTGGAGAAATAATGTCATTGAGAAAACTAATGAACGAAGGAGAAAAAGATATACTTCTGTCTTTAAAAGATAACAATCTGATACTTTCATGATCAAGTGCTAAAATCCCGTTAGCTGGACCATTTAAAAAACCAATAATACTTTTATATATTCTCCCTTGCATTTCAATATGACTGAAATTATGTTCGCCTGTATTTAATCGGCTTAGAACAGATGTCTTCCATTGTTCATCTACCCAACAACTTGTATAAGTAACAGCATGGTCGAGAAGTTGAAGAATTTGCCTTTCATAAATATCCCATACAGAATCAATTACTGGTTCTGTATTATTACTATTAATAACAGAACGGACCTTTTCAAACTCATCAAATAATATTACCAACTTATTTTTTGGATCTGAATGCATAACATGCCTGGTAAACTCAACAGTTGATGATGTATGTAACACTGAGTTTATAGCATTACGTAAAGCATTCTGCCAATACCTCCATGCAGTAACATGCTCTGGTGTCTTGTACATTTTACTGTTATTAAAAATAGAAATTAGATATATACGTAACATAAGATCAAGTTGTTTTATTTGACGCTTCATTCCATTATCTACTTTAAGTGAAAATAAACGGTAAAGCAGTCTAAAATCAGAAAGCCAGTCCTGTGCCGAACTTGCTGGTATATTACGTAATTCATCATCTATAAACTGAAAAAATTTATGTTCAGATGAACGATTATATATAATATTAGTCAGTTGCAGCGGACTCATTAAGCCTGAATGTGAATCATTACGCTCTCTTGCGATAGCCATTATAAAGTGGCTGAAATATTCCTGACGACTTTCATCCAAGTACTGTACAAAAGATGAAAACTCATTCGGAACGTTATCGCTACCATATGCTTCTTTTATATGCGTATACCACTGATGAAGTTTATTCTGTCCCTGCTGTGTCCATATACCAGAAAGATAGACAGAAGGGTTCTCATCCTCCCAAAAATCAGTAATTTTCACTGCAGGAATATCAACATACTCAGAAACAAACCATGAAAAAGATGGATCACTTTTAATCAACTCTGTTAAGAGGTTTCTGAATGCATTAATATTTTTATTTCCATTATCTTTTTGTATCTCATTTCTTTCTATAGCAAGCGAAGCTATTGATGAAATTTTCTCATGAGGTCTGGTTATTTTTAGTAATTCATGAATACCCGGATACTTCGTTAAGTCACGCAGTGATTCATTTCGAACCATTTTATCCCAACTGATAAGTGATGAGGAAAGAGACAGAATCAAATCTCGTTTATCTGATGGTGAAGCCTCCATAAACATTCTTTTATATTCTGCAACACGCCATGAGATCGAGCTACGTTCAAATTTTGTATTTTCATGCAAAGACTCTATGAAAAATAGATATTTATCATACAATGCAGGTTTAAAAGGAAAATACAGTATATTAGACTTAACTTTATCTTCATATTTTGATATTTGCTCTATCAGGAATGTATGTCTGGTATCAACCGAATCAGGTCTTATATCATATACATTATATGAACAATATGCACTATATCCAAGAAAACACAGTGCAGTCATTACTATAGCTGATTCAAATAAGTTTTTTACTCTCCGTTTGTTAACATGAATAACTTCTGAATTATGTATTTGTGGTAATATTTCAGAAATCAAAATATCATGAAAACTACAGTTCTTATTATTACTCGACTCGAATTCACCATATAACCAGAGCCCTGAGATCTTTGTCTGAGAAAAAAACATATTATCTATACAGAATGTGGAAATAAAGACATCCAGTGATTGTTTTATATCATTCAATTTATCTGGAAACTGCAGGATCTCGTTTTTTTTCTGATCGCTTATTGTGTCATCAAGTACATTGAATATTGACTCCATGATATTCATTCTCAATGATGACAATATATATGATGAGTCATATTCTGATGTGTTTTTTTCTAATTCATTTATTACCAAAAAGACTTGATGCATCTTGCTATTTTTCTGATGAATTTTTTGCGCTAGTACTGAATATCCATCAATGTGCTCACATCCGCTTATGGCAAGAAAGACAGGAATATTATGATGTAAGTGTGAAGACAGTTGCTCTATAACGTCCCTTGTTTTTTGAGATAATATTTTTATATATGTATGATCATGTTCAAGTAACTTATCAACAGGAATGATAAGAACAAATCCATGAGGTGGTTGTTTTTTACATTTTCGTGATGATAAAAAACTTATAACAGAACTTAGTAACCCTGGGCTATCATATATCTTACCTGACAGTTCCAGTACACTTAAATCTCTGAAAAACCACCAACGAATAGTTCTAAATTTTTGGGAAATACTATTTAACCCATTACAGTGAAAGACTGGAAGATTAATATCATTAATCAAGGAATTACCTTTTTCTGAAATTCCTGTAAGTAAAAACCAAGGGACTTTCCCTCTTCCTTTTTTTCTTATGATTTTTAACCCTTTACTAAAATAAGAATCAAGCATTAATGTTCGTTTTTTACGAAAAAAAAACATTATAAAGCATCTGTATTTTCCTGCCAAAAAGTAATTACGTATACAATCCACAAGTAATTTTAGTGAAAGAGTGACCAGAATTACAAAAATCCAGTACAGTACTGTTATAGTATCTGTCCAGTTTCTAAACACACCAATCACATATAAAATAGACAAAGAGAAAACAGAAACAAAAAACCAGAGAAATAATGGAAATATTTTCTTTAGCATAAGTAGTTATCTCATATATATCACCAACAACAACACAAAATAAATAACAATAATACATGCAAATGACAAATAAAAATTAAACCATGATGATTTTCTCTTTTTTTGTTTAAATGCAATATTGTTTTTTCCTTTAGAATAGATATTTACCCCGCATTGTTGTTTTAGTCTTGATATATAATTATTAATTTCATCGTTTTTGCTTACTGAATATTGACCTCTGAATCCAAGTAATAGGCATAAAAGAAAAACCCATCCAACCCGACTTTCAGACTCGATGACTTTATTAAGCAGATTAAAAAATTCGACACCTCCTGTGGAGTGTCCGAAATATTTAACTTGCAAAAGATTATCACGCCATTCTTTTCTGTAAGAAAGTTTAGAGCACAATATTACCTCATCAATCATAACGACTATTGAATAAAATGCCGCATCAAGTTCGCTGTCACTTAACGATATTTTTTCACTATTGCGAACGACGTCTTCAACAGTATCAACTATATAATTCCTAGTACTGTCGTAATCAGCATATTCTTCAGGATAGACTTTAACAGATGATATAAGTTTAAATACTGGCATATAGCATTCAACGATATTCACCAGTACCTCCATAACATAATACATTCATATAACATGTTTTGTACCCGGAAATGATAAACTGGAATTGATAATTTTCTCACTGACGCAGATATGCGTCAGTGAGCGATCCTGGCGCACTATGCAGATGGTTCTTATTAATGTTCGATAACCACTGTAGAGTGAGCAATGCTGTTCTTACATCTGCTTCTGGAATAAACACGATGTTTTCCTTCATCATTGTCCACGAAGCTTTCTAGTATTTTATCTTCTGCGCTGGATGAGAGCACCGTTAGCACCAAAGCATTTTCACACCACAGAACATAGCATCCTGCACCGTAACAGTATCTTTGTTGCAGCCGTGAAGCTGCGGGCCCCTATGTAATACGCTGACTCGCGTCTTATTCTCCCAGCGAGCTTTAATCTCTAGAACAGATTCAGGTTTAGCGAGTCCCGGTCTTACCTGTCGTTGTCATCACTACGGCTGCCCACGCAACCTTTCAGCATTCACCCTTTTGTAAAGAGTTTATGTTTATCGGTATCAGCGATTATTAAGGCCTGATACTGACATGATTTTTGTCGTATTTACGTCCGTGAGCGGCTATTGCCCACACCGTTCACGCCAGCTTGTTTGCCATTGCGACGATTGCCACGCTGGCCGGACGACGTTTTTTCAGTTCGGTTATCCACAGCCCAGGTTCTTTGGTCAGTAATGCTGCCGCCCTTGCACCATGAATAAACAGGGTTCGCAGATATTTATCACCACGTTTGCTTATTCCCAGCAGGCGGATTTTCCCTCCTGAGCCTGTCTGTCTGGGCACCAGACCAACATAAGCCGCGAACTCTCGCCCTGATTAAAATGCAGATGCTTCCCCCATGGTGGCCACCGCTGCCGTCGCAATAAGTGGCCCAACGCCAGGAATATCCAGCAACCATCTACAGGTCTCATTCTGTCTCGCCACACTGGTAAGCTGTTTTTCGATATAATCTATCAGTGAGTCCAGCTCACTCAGTCTGTTGTACTGGTCTTCCAGCACCCTAATGAGATACGGTGGCAGTCTCTCTTTCATCCGCTCCAGTGCTTCAGGGAACTCCCGTTCCATCGCTGCCCGACCTTTGTGGATGCTTTCACCAAACTCCAGTAACGTCCCGTGCAGAGCATTAATTTGTGCGGTCCGGAACTTCACCAGTTGTCTGCGGGAACGGAGCAGAACCAGTATTGATTGTTGTTCTTCTGTTTTGACGGCGATTTCTTTGCCTGGCTGCTGTACCGCCATCCAGATAGCCCGTGCATCCATCACGTCATTCTTATTGCCCATGACGAATGCTTTAACGAAGCGGGCCTGCAACAACCGGACTTTGTGTCCCTGCTTTGTTAATTCACGCGCCCAGTACTGGGGCCTCCACAAGCTTCCATGCCAATCAGGCAGGGTTCGCAGTTACTGAAATACGCCAGAAAATCCTGACGACGAACCGGCTTATCCACCACTTCCCCTGTGTGCTCATTGATGAAGTGAACCTGAATGACATGTTTTGCGATATCAACGCCAACCGGTGTATATTTCATTTGTGGAGTCTCCAGTCTGAGGGAGCTTTATGCATCCCGTATTGGTCACTATGATGCCGGAAATCTGCGAGGCTCCACACTTTTCCTGCCAACCCCGGCTTCATACTCAAATAGTTGAGATGCGTTCATTACATTCTCCAATGACCAGTTTAAAAACTAGTATTAATACTATCACTTAATTTAAGTGATAATGGTTGTCTGGATATTCAGGGGGCCAGTATATAAAATTGCTCACATACTCCATAACTTCCTTGAAGCTCAATGCCTAGTAAACACTAAAGCAGATAAATTGGCTTTATTGCGACGTCCCGTTAATAATCGGGCAATAGCTGTGAGATTACTTTCCTGCCGTTGTGTCTTCCACTTGAACAACAAACCGGATTGAATGCCATGCACAAAACACTATCATTTAAAGAATACAGTCTGTTGAATAATAGATGTTTTTTTCTGATGTGTTTTACATATAGGCAACAGTTCCCTCTGATAAAAAACCTGTTCAAATCTAGTTATTGTATGTTTTATTTCTGCAATAATACTAACTCTACAAGTAAATCATCAGGAGTACATGACCAATAAAATGCAACCTTTTTTTTATCCTGAGCTAATAACCATAATTCCGAGTGTTTATCTATCTGTAACCAAATTATATTTTCTCTAACCTGTAAATCAGATGTAACGACATCCATCACTGTAAAATCAATCCCAGGAAGAGCATGCTGAATTATCAGTTCTAAATGTTCAGATGGAGCAATCTTAATCTCTGACAATGCAACTAAATTATTATTTTTGAAGGTATCTGAAGTTAATTTAATATAGTAATCAACATTATTTTTAGGTGTATAGCCATCAAACTCGCAGACTAATGTATCTGTTTTTAACTGTTTGAAACCAAAACTAACAATTTTATCTCTGCATAAATTCTCCAGCATTACCTTAATATAATACTGCAGATTACTGAAACACGAAATTTGATCATAGTGATTGTATGACAAATCAACAACTCTAGCATCTGTAGCCACCATTCTCTGAAAGGTAGATATTTCCCCTGTAAACTGACATAATGCCATATAATATAACCAAGGATGAGTTGCATCTTCATTCATAAATGATGAAAGAAGTGATAAAACTCTATTAATAGCACATAGAATAAAAGAATTATAAAAATGTCTATCGGACACTTTTCGTTCTGTATATCTATATTCTTCAAGTTTATTTTTGTAGAAATCAAGGATATATTTAATTTCTGTAACTTTACCTCTAAGTATATGATTAGCTGATAACCTCATAGCTGGAAATGAATACTCATCATCAATACACAATATATTATTGCTATGAATAACCCTGGCTAGAGGTAAGTATTCAAAGTCTGTGGTATTCTCTTTTTCTTCATCTGTAATTATCTGAATATCATATTTTATTCTTGTGATACCTACATCCTGACTATCATGATAAACATTACGCATGTTGCTTTCATCATTTGGGCTTACCCATCTGGCTGAGCCTCGTTTATCATTAACACTGGATACATTTTTATAACCGGAATTAAATCGCTTAAGAGCAAGCCACAAATTAACAGTTCCAGTATCTGTGCCTCTAAGATTTATCAGGCACTTATCCTGCACAATACAGTTACCAGGGTACTCGATATAATACCCAGAAGGTAACACAGCCTTTATTTTTTCAATCCTGATTGTATCTTCTTTCAGAAGATTATCATTTATATGACATTCATAGTACCCTTGATAATAGGGTTGTGATAACTGCCTGTTTCTGGCAAGCATGAAACTATGATGCAAATCAATTGACTGAAAATGCTGAGGTTGTAAATAAAGGCCTGAATACCAATAAATAAGTTGCTCTTCTTCTTGCATGCTGTAATACCTGTACAATTATTTTATACTGATACTTTCTTTACCCATAGATATCTTTTTAAAAAGAGGAGATAGTGACGCATGTAATGATTTGTTCCACCACCCATCCTCAATAACATTAACAGGGATATCTAAAAGCACCATATGTTGTTTTCCAGGAAAGGGATAGTATCCGGCAATAATACCTACATATTTAGCACCTTCACTCCGATCTATATGTAGTGTTGTCTCCTGACCTGGCATTGCCACATATTTATCAACTTTAAGAATACCATCAATTTTACCAGCCCCACTGAAAAACTGTTTAATTAAAACTGGATTATTCATTAAGTCCTGTAATGTTTTTTTACCTGAGGCCTGTAAGAATAATAAAGTACAGCTATTGGATATATCGTTAAGTGAGTTTAATTGTGTATCGGGTGATATCTGAAAAGTAATCAAGCCTGCACCAAATGGAGTATCAACATTATTAATAACCTGCATTTTATCCTGCTCAGAATACTTATCAGAGCAAGAACTAATAAAAAAAGGTAATGCTATAGCTATTAGTAACAGATACTTACTAGTCATTAATTTTTTACCCTTTTAAAATACGATTTATTTGTTCCATAGATTCATTATCTTTAAGTAGTTCCTCAAGCCATTCTGACATAGTCATTGTTGACCAACGTACTGCTCTTTCAAGAAGATAAGGTACAGGACTAGTGGGTTCAGATTGCCTGAAAAAAACAGATATTTTTTTTAGTTGTTCTATAGCTTTCTCCCTTGACATCTCTTTATCTATTGAGTTTGTTAATGCAGTATCAAATTCCTTTTGTTCCTCCGGAAACACTTTCTTTGTCTCCATATTATCTAGTTCAACTGAAAATTGTGCTACTGATTTGTTATCTTGTACTTCTTGTGGTAAAAAACGGCTCAATAAATCGATTATTTCACTAATGGCATGTCTGGTTTTAGCGAAAATATTATGTATATCTTCATGAGTATGAAAAAAGTAAAAAGATTCAATCTCATCAATTTTGTCAGGTAAATCAGAAAATTTAAGAAGTTGCTCACTAATCTTGCGTGCATTATATTTACCTACAGATTTTTTGAACGATTCAACAGAGTGATCACCTTCTCTTTCTATTAATTTTTCCTTTCCATCTTCTAATAAGCTCGCACTATGCTCAAACGACAGTGCCTTATACCATTTAGACAGAGTAATTTCTTTATCCTCAAGAAGAGGATATGCTTTCAAATACTCTGACAAATCAATATCAAGACGAACTAGTTTACTGTAACGAATTTCCTGCCCTTCTTCCTGGGATGGCCAGCATATAGTCCAGTACTGAGAAATAAATTTAGCAAGATATTCCAGTCCGCAACTCATCCCTTCCAGAGCATACAAATGCGTCAAGGACTCCACATACCAACAACTAATCTGTAGATCTTTACTCTTATTGCGTAAAGTAACCTCACATAATTTTCTTACTTTTCTCCAGTCAGCCCTACGAGGTTCACTGACAGCCCATTCTCCCTGGGACATGTAGTCAGGATCATTTTGCCTTGCTGCCCGTATTTCGCTATACACAGGATCATACTCAATATCATCACCTGCCGGCGATTCTCCTATAACAGGAAGCAGTAATGTATCCGTCTCAAACTTATTCATTATTTATCCCATTAATACCTGAGGACATCCGCTGACAATTGTCCCCCCATGAGCACAGATATCACCCATTCGTGCTGCCGGTTTGCCGCATATAAAAACTTTAAAACTTCCCATAATAACGGCATCCACTGGTCCGGTACAAAGTGCCTGAGTCCCCAATGTAGCTGCAGGTAATCCACCAATGAGTACAGACGGAGAGCCTGGCGGCAACAGAGGTCCACCGACATGGGGAACAGGTGGTAAACCAGGCGTCATCATAGGACATACATGCATATCAGTAACTCTTGCTGCTGGCTGAGGCATATACAACTCCCAAGATTAACTATTACACCAATGCTGAAAAAGAAAAACAATCCCTTCGACAGGTGTATCATAACATTTACACGATTGATTCATTAATATTCCATAAATAATTTTTTTTTCTGAACATGACGGTGCATGGACTGGTGGATATGAAGTCGGACTCAAACTTCCTTGTGATATAAATAACGATAACCCTAGGGCTCCTGACTGAGTAGAAAATCCTGCAGACTCGGCGTTTTTAAATATTTCCCACCGTTGTTCTTCATCTCCTTCCTTCCATTTTACAATGGATTGTAAAAGCACTGAGTCTTCTTCAGAAGATGACTGAAAGATAAATTGCGCCAGCCATTTAATTAATGTTAACGAATCTGTATTCTCTATCCAGAAATTAAGTGCATCCTGCCATTTTCCTTTTAGCAGCATTTGCTCAACAATTTTATTAAATTCCAGAGCAGAGTTGTTTTTAGAATCTGTCATATGAAATCCTTTATCCAATATTCACTATTCCTCCTTTTATCTGCGTTATTGCAGATCCCTGAAGCGTCAACATAGTGCCTTTTACTTCAGAAATAGCCTGACCTTCAAGTTTAAGTGTGGCTGCTTTAACCTCTGCAGACGCTTGCCCTTCAACGGTAATTTTTGCGGCTTTTATACTTATCCCTGATGTGGATATAGTTATCTCATTTGCCCCCACTTTTATTTTTATTGATTGGGTTGATTCAAATATAAGATTTTCATCAGTAATAAAACTACCACCGCCCCCAGTCACATTAAGGCTATAATCTCCATCTGACACCTTTATATCAATATTTCCATGCACATCATTATGCAAGTTGCCTTGTTTAAGAATAAGCTTATCATTCCCTTTTTTTATTTCAGAGTTACGACCTTTTGCAACAGTTAATGACATTGAGTTATTAATATTGCTGATCATATCCTTCTTTACTATCAGGTGGTAATCACCAGAAGAAGTTAATATGGTTTTTTCCTCATTTTCTTTATCATCAAAAACAAGTTGATGACCCTCTCCCTTTTTTCCATTCTTAACACTACGGGTAACAAATCCAGACTTACAATTATTCTCAGGCAGAGAAAAAGGCGGTTTATTCTGACCATTATACACTGTTCCAACAACAATTGGATAGTCAGGATTACCCTGTATAAAACTAACCAGAACCTCACTGCCAATACGAGGAATAAACTGACTACCGAAACCATCCCCGGACCATGCCTGAGATACACGGACCCAACAGGAGCTTTCCTCTGTACCTGACGTGGACATTTCCCCCCAGAGAAATCTAATTTTTACACGCCCTAATTTATCTGTATAATATTCTTCAGAGTTAGGACCAACCACTCTGGCAAGTAAGACACCTGGAATAACCGGGGAATTTAATTCTCCTTTAAAACTAAGCGAATTTTTATTATCCGAAGCACGAAATTCACAATTACAATATCCAGTATCCTCAGCATCATTGTTTAATGCATTAAGATATAATGAAGTAATTCTGTAATGATTTTTATCCAGACAAAAACGTTCACCACATGACAACCACCATGAATTTGTTTTTCCAGACCAAGTTTTAATTTCACCATCACATGATGCCATCATAGTTGCGGCACGTTTTTGTATCAACTCACGTTTTTTCTCAGGAATAATACATTCATAAATCACATTGCTGGATTTAACATCATTCACTTTACTTTCTGATTTTATAGTGATTTCATTAACATTACTCTCATTATAACCTGAAAATATCACAGCAGGGCATTTAAGATTTTCTGTGATAGACCATTCAGTGATGTATCCCTGATGCGACTCCCTAAGATTTTCACCAGGTAAGAGCTCCAGTTTATCATAGGATGCGTTAGGATGAGATGCTGGATCATCTGCTAATGTCATAATATGTTTGTCTTTCTTATGAACAAAGAAGTAGTAAATTCCAGCATCAGACAAAACCCTGTTAATAAAATCCAGATCAGACTCCTGGTACTGAATCTTATACTCTATCAAACTCTGTTCTTTATATAATATGATGTGTGGCGGATTAAACAAACTGTCTTTTAAAATTGTGGTTACAATATCAGATGGTGTTATATTTGACCATATCCTTGTTCTTTTACTAGTTTCTAACTTGGCAATTTCTGGCTGTAATATGATAATACATGTATGCTTCATGCTGCTATCATAATTATATATTACTTTTGTGACCACACCATGAATGAATCGTGAAGGTAACGGATTGCATTGTTCTCCTATCTCACAACACATATGCATACCGTGTAACAGCTCCAGAGACTTATAGTCAGCTTTACTTAAACATTTTATTTCATAGCTATAGATGTCAGATAGTGACTCATTACCCTTAATTTCAAGTGGATATAAGGATACATTACAACCATACAACCTAATAAAATGTTTGTTCTGGAATTTATAATAATCGTCATCTACAGATATAACTTTAGCCATAATATACTCACCATAATATACAAAAGCACCGTTCTTTATAGTTTTTTACACCAGAACCTATTGAAATATTAAATCCAAGTCTATTGTTTATATTCATTTGATTATCATGATTACTGGAACAAACCATTACATATATTTTAAACTTAAGCGCATCACCTACATATGATTTTATTTGCTGACTAATAAAATAGTTAAAATCCCGTCCTGGCATAAATTCCATTGCTTTTTTATAGTCTATGGGGCCCAATACAACATCAAAATGTGAATCAACCACCCAACGAACATTCCCGATAACAGGACCTTCACCCAGAGTGTACTGGCAATTCCCCAAAATACCCTGTTCATTGGGTTCTGTATTTTCAAAAGTGCCACGAAAAGGATTAATGGACACTCGGATTTGATATATTGATGAGAGTAACTGTTCAAGTCCGGACAGAGTTCTAACAGATTGAGCATAGAATGCAGTATATGCCAGGCCTGTCATACTAATTGTCTGAGGAGTGACTCCGCCTAAAGATAAAAGTATATTGTTAAGTACATTATTATCTCTTCTATTTTCATCTCCTGACAGATGCATTTTTTGCCATGCTAGATAGGAAAGGCAATACATCCTGTGATCAAACATATTCATAAACGCTTTAGGAGCATCGTCGTTATAACGTAATTTTCTTTCAATCAGCCATTCTGTATATGCTACAGGAAGAACCCCTGCAGCTCCGGTCAATCCATTATGGAATAATGAGAGATGATACTTTCCATCCTTCTCATCATGATACAGATTCTCTATCTGGCCATCAGGTGAATCTAAAGACAGACTGGATGTAAATCTGAAATGTTCATCAATAACATCATCAATACTTTCATCTGGCTTTAGAAATTTTTTCAATAACACACGAACTTTATTAAAAAAACTGAATTTACTTCTGTTATTAATCAAAGCCATGTTAATTTCCCTGCTCTCATCGGCCATATGCGACGAGTGTTCTCATCATGCTCAAATACTGTAATCATACGAGTAAAGCTATTTACAGGAGCATGGAGTCCAAGAAAGTGATCAAGAAAAGAACAAAACAGGAAACATTCAGGGTGCATATATGCATCCTTTGAAAGAATAACTTTAATATCAATTCCACGAGCGGATACAGGCGGATATATACCAGATAAACGGGATGAAACTGGTGTGATTTGTAGTTCTTTAATCCATTCAATATAAATTGATATTGAGCGATTGTTATTATAATTATATATTGACAGCATTTCTCTCAGTTTCATTGCTCCATCAGTACCACTGAGCAAAACAAAATTAAGAGATAACTGAGAAATAATTCTCCAGTTCATGCCTTTTAAGGCCATAGCAGGCAACATTCTTGATGGACGGTTTAGTGCTGTTATTCTCAGATTAGCAATATCGATATCACAATCAAAATCACCATCAGGAGCACCAATATTCATTGATGATGGAATATTACCATTCGTACACATCACATCAATTGAAAGGACATCCCCATTCATAATACGTGCCTGAACTCCACCATCATCACTCAGACGAATATATACATTTTCTTCATAGTTACTTCTTTCAGAAGGTATGCGGTAATATGAACTGTGCCAAAATATATTTAATGATTGTTGAATTAAAGAATGTTCAAGTCCAAATAAATTTTTTAATGGAATCTGCCTGACTAAATCATTTTCATATCTGTGCAATATTACTTTATTTATATCCCAAATTAAAATTTCATCACGGGAATATAAATCCGCATTAACCTGATACTCATCCTGACCGTCCGATAATCGTAACGGTTCTGATTTTTTTTCGAAGAGATTAACAACGGGGGAGCAGTTTACTCTAAATAGTTCTTCGGAAACATTTTTCCCTATTTTATCTATTTCATACTTTCCAGCACTATTTTTCAATGTTATGTGAATCCTAACAGAATCCCCCGAGCATAACTCAATTTCAGAGTCAAATTTTATATCAATAAAGTTGAATCTTTCAGCAAATGAAAAATAGTCCAGCGTAAGATTATGTATGTACGAAACATTTCCTGTTCGTGGTAATGTTACTTCCCCCTCATTAAACCCGGCACCGAACACATTAGTTTTGACACCGTATAATACATCATTATTTTTCTGTATAATAATATTATCAACTTCATCACAGAGTAATGTATATATTATGCCCGTAACCGTTGACGGACCATTCAGATAAAACCTGACAAAATCGAGAGAAAATTTAGCCCCGTCAAAAACCTTTAAGTTTAATTCAATTCTCCATAAGGAAGATAAATTATCATAGTAAATTTTTGCTTCATTAACTGTTGCCGGGACTATTGTCAGAGGATATACCGTCCGAAACTGGCAGGTAGTTTTAGATTTATGCTTAAAATATATCGAAGTACCAACCGGAACTTCATACATGGATGTTATTCCACTGGAATTCTTATCTGGTTCAAATGAAACAATACATGATGAAGGGTAGTGGTACAAAAATTGGGGAGCAAGATTCCTAAGCAATGCCTCCATTAACTCAGGTAAATCCTCGTCTAACCTCTGATGAATTCTTGAACTTAAAAAAGCAAAAGACTCTGTTAATCTCTGAATATGTGGATCTTCAGACACCCCCTGATTATATCCAAGACGTCTAGCTATCTTTGGATATTTTTTTGCAAACTCATCCCCATGCTTTTTTAAGAAAAAAAGTTCTTTCTGATAGTAAGATAATAGTTTATTCATCCAGTGAAAACTCTCCTGAGTGTTTATCCCATTTAATGCAGAATTTTACGCTGTCCATAAAAAACAGGGCGGTAACTGAAAAAAAAGAATAATTATCATCACTAAAAAGGTGTTCAACAACAGGATTCCCCAGCCTGGATTCATAACGCTGAAGCGTTATCAATATTCTTGAGGAAATTTCACTATTAACAGTATCACTATGCTCACTGGCTGATACACCATATACTGATGCTTTTATGCCATAGTTCAGGACAGAGCTATTAACAAAAGGCAGGTCATCTCTCTCATGATATAAAGGCCGTGATGACAATAACATTCCAAGCTCATACTTAAGATCATCTGAAATAACAAAATTCAGGTTATCTTCCGATGAGCCCGGATTATCATCACGTAAAAACTGAAGAAAAGAATGCATTCAGTATTTTTATATAAGTTTCTGTTTCTCTAAACTATACGTTATTGGTCCTAACTTTTCCGTACTTTTACCATCAGGTGATGGAATATTCATCTCAAGCGAGACTCTATTTTCTGGACTAAATGACATTTCAAGAACTAAATTAGAATCATGATCATGTGATAACATGACATCATGTAAACGACAACAGCAATAAATAACCTTAAAGGATGAATATGAACTACTTGATTTAGTAGATTCTTTACGCACAATTTCTATATCAATATTTTTCTCTCCTCTTTTAAAAAAGAGTTCTAAAAATTCTTGTGTTTGTTTAGTGACTCGAATACACACAGTCGTAATATCGAAAACTGCACCATCAATACCAGAAAAAGCGCGAAATGCTTGAGGAGAATGCCCTTCAAAGTATTCTTCAAATTTATCGACTGGTGAATTCCCCTTTATTACCTTTCCATCTATAGTTAGTTTGATAAACTCTCTGCTAGAAGCAGAAACACCACTTATAACTCCAGCCATAATATCCTCTTAACTTACACTTGATGGTAAATCAGCAACAAGACGCAATGACATGCTTAACCCCTCAAGCTGAAAATGAGGTTTAATCCATGCAATTGCACGATATGAGCCAGGACTCCCAGGAATTTCAACAACTTCGATAGATGCTTCACGTAATGGATAACGTGCCTTTGTTTCCTGTCCGGCGTTATCTGATGCCACAACATATTGCATGATCCAGTTTTGCAGATATGTCTGACATTCTGTCTTTGACATAAAACTTCCAACTTTGTCACGAACAATTACTTTTAGATAATGTGCGAATCGTGACGTTGCTAATATATACTGAAGTTGGCTGGATAATTTTGCATTTGCATTAGCCTGATCAGTATTGTATAGCCGTGGTTTATTCACCGACTGAATGGCAAAAAATGCTGCAAAATCAGTGCCTTTACAGTAAACCAGTGGAATGAATCCGAGATCTGACAGTTCTTTTTCCCTTCGGTCTGAGATAGCAACCTCAGTCGGACATTGTAAGAGTCTCTCACCCGTATGGGATACATAATTATAGGCCGGTAATGATTTCACCAAACCACCGCCTTCCACACCACGAATTGCTGCACACCAGCCATACTCCTCAAAAGCATCAACTATCCGACAGGCAAGTTCAAAAGCTGTATTTACCCACAGATAGTCTTTTCCTGAGTTGTCTTCACTAATGTGCTCTTCAAAATTAAACGTCTCAGCAGGTACAGTCTTCATGCCATATGGGATACGTCCCAAAGACTGTGGCAAAGTTAGTCCCACATAACGACTGTCTTCTGTCTGCCTGAAACTACGCCACCGGGCATAATCTGTTGTTTCAAATAATTTTGCCAGATCACGCGGGTAAGGGAGTTCGCTAAAAGAATTCATGGATAGCATCCCTGGAGCAATAGAACTCAAAAACGGAGCATGAGCGCTGGCAGCCACATGGGAAATATGCTCCAGCAAATCAATATCCTGAGGTGTATTATCGAAATAGAAGTCCCCCACAAAAGCAGAATATGGTGTTCCCCCGAAGGTTCCATACTCGCTTTCATAAATATTTTTAAACAATACAGACTGGTCGAAATCGGAGGATGATTTAAAATCTTTGAGTAACTCTTTTTTAGTACAGTGTAACACTGTATATTTTACATTGTCAGTTACGCTGGCCTGAACCAGCTTATAAAGCCCTGTCCACGCTGACTCTATTTTTTGAAACTCACTTGCATGCATAATCAAACTAAGCTGCTCAGACATCAACTTATCAATATCAGCGATTCGCTTTTCAATACTACCGATTAAATCGCTGTTAATGACTAAAGAACCACTGGCAACTTCAGCAAGGAAATTATTAACCTGTAATTTAAATCTATTTTTTTCAGAATCTTGTCTTACAGCTCTGGTATTATTTATAATTTCTTCTAGACAATCATCTGTAGCATACAGTGTTTCACTCTGCCCTAATGTTGATGCAATTGTCATGTTTATTCCTTACCTTCATCATTTTCAGGATTATTTTGAGTATTTACCAGTAATTCCTGAAGTTTTTCTTTCAATTTTTCATTACTTGCAGCCCTGTTACGCAGGTCACAAAGGTGAGACCTCAATTCAGATAATTTTTTAAGACACTCGACTTGTTGAATCACATGATCAGGAGAAAAATCGTCTTTGCACTTAAACGTAAGCTCGACATCCAGTTTCCCTTCATTACCCGGGATAACACTATTGACCATAAAATGAGCCTTCGGACTCATTGATGTCATAACTTCATCAAAATTGTCTTTGTCTATACTAATAAACTTTCGTTCTCTCAATGGTTTATCTGATGAAGAGTACTCTCCCAAAACCCCAATAACAAGGGGTAACTCTTTCGCTGTCTCGGCATCTCCAGTTTCAACATCGTAGGTTATCTGTACTCTCGGGGGGCGGGACTTATCAAGTTTGTGTTGTGTATTACTCACTTTATCTATCCTGTAGTAGTGTTAGTGCGTCATATACATATCAACTAAATACCATAGCTACCGCACTAATATTTTCAAACATGAAAATATCGAATAAAAACAGATAATTATTATTAGTGTATTAACAACAACTAACGTTATAAATACAATATGCGACGTATATTTTCTTATTGAATTTATTTAAATATTAATTATGTTAACTAAAATCATCATATATTAAATAACTTTAATTATTTTGTTTGCTCATCTTTTGAAGATGAAATTATTAATCTAAAAGAACAGTATATTCTGAAATCTGTATACACCACCTTGTAAAAGCCGGGAGATATCTCACTTATTCATGAGAATATCTGACTACGGCATTATTGCAGACTCAACAGGACACCATCAGCCAGATAACGGAAACCACCTTTTCTCACTTCGTGAGGCTTATATAAACCGACCAAAGCACTGATTGTCCAACTGCATCGAATGCACTTTACTAAAGTGCTCAAAAAACTAAAAAATTCATAGCCTTGCGATATCAAGGTGTTATTTTAATATTGCACTTTAAAATCAGAAAGAGAAAACTTTAAATCTGATCCACAAAATGCCTTTTGAGACTCAGTTAATATACTACTTATAGGTATTATTCCTTTTTTCTTTGAAGAGTAAAAATCCATATCTTCGTTATGATTTTTTAATCTCCAATCTCTCGACACATCTACTTCACCCAAGTATCCCGTAACTACTAAATCGTGATAACCATATCCATACATAATCTCTTTTAGACGTAGTGCGAAAGCGGGAGTTTTTGAATGTATGCCAGAATTGCAAGATAAAATCCTTATATCTTTAAAACTTTTTGGTAAACGTCGGTGTATTAATTGAGTTGCTAACGTCCCAGGACTCAATGTTGGCCCACTCGCTGATCCTGTCCCTATAACAGATGTATTTCCATGAGCAAAGATATATAAAACATCTCCTGGTTTTAAAAAGCACAGAGGTGTCTTATCGGAAGCTCTCACACCGAAACATTGTTTATTTTTCATGTTTTGGTACTTAACTTCATTCTCAAGAAAAACATCATTTTCTTCCATTTTAAAAGGGAAAAAGTATATTATCATATTATCCCTAATATAAAGGAGTCAATTTTACCCACTACGCCAGTGGCACTATTGAAAAGATTAATATAGTATATCGTGACTACGGCTCGACGGAAAAATATGAACAATAGCTCTTATATTTTCTTTTATTCTGCATATACAATCCTTCTCTTAGTTACTTATAAGTAACCACAAAGGCCACACCACTACGCACAAAAAATAAAACCCTCGATTATACCAAGCAATTTACCAATCAGTTTTAAGGCCTCCGCGATAATCAGCCCGTACATCTACATGAACATTATCACCATGGTAGCGCCCGACATCCAGTTAGCCCAGATAACCAAAATCCAAGGTGGCGATCTACCCTTCCTTTCAGGCAGGGCAGCCTTGAATCATGGTGCAGACTAATAAAGACGTCGTTATGGATATTGCGATAGCTTCCGGCTCTCAGGCCTCCACTATTATCCACGATGTACATACAATGAACCGCTTTTTAACAAGTCTAAGAAAATAAAACTGCACTCAAAAATGCTCAGACCACACTTCTCATAAACATAGGAATTTAAGCGCAACCTCTATTGTTCTCTCAACTATATAGCTATTTGCCGCTTCCTCCATGAACTTATTTCCTCATATCGCTTCGCATACATGCGGCAGAAATTCATACAAAAACCATAAATAAATTATGGTATAGTCTAATGAAAAACCAACAGCTTTTTTAGCTAATAATGCACATAATAACAGGCTGTGCATTATTAGCCAAAAAAAGGGGAATTATCTGAACCACACAGTGTTTCCTTGAAAGTGTTTTGTCTGTAAACTACTCAGGCAGCCAGATCATCTTCCTATGGAATCGAAATAGGCTTTTTCTGCTTCTGCTGGAGAGACATGGCCCAGCCTTTCCAGCAATCGTCGATTGTTATAGGAGAGCATGAAAAATCCTAGGGCAGTAGCTATGCTGCCATCGCGGATAACGTCCCCCTACTCTGAGCGTCTATCGTACAACCTGGATACCAACTGGCGAATTTGTCCTGTAGTTCGTTATTCAGGACTGCAGTTCTGGTCTGTAACAAATAATGCGCGCCCTTTCTACTCCACTGCATTGATCTTACCCAGCAATAGTGGACACGCAGCTAAGTGAGTAAACTCTCAGTCTGAGGTGACTCACATGACAAAAACAGTCTCAACCAGTAAAAAACCCCGTAAACAGCATTCGCCTGAATTTCGCAGTGAAGCCCTGAAACTTGCTGAACGCATCGGTGTTGCTGCCGCAGCCCGTGAACTCAGCCTGTATGAATCTCAGCTCTATGCGTGGCGCAGCAAACTGCAGCAACAGATGACCTCGTCTGAGCGTGAAAGTGAACTGGCCGCTGAAAATGCCCGCCTGAAGCGGCAACTGGCGGAGCAGGCAGAGGAACTGGCTATCCTCCAAAAGGCCGCGGCATGCTTCGCGAAGCGCCTGAAATGAAGTATGTCTTTATTGAAAAACATCAGGCTGAGT
>OGYV01000685.1_pt1 | contig 27788 bp, 9 predicted proteins | sample 1576651 | NCBI WGS metagenome assembly OGYV01 (sample SAMEA3541570, study PRJEB24748) | human gut metagenome | biome: human gut; feature: human-associated habitat; material: faeces | place: China | collected 2012
AGGCCAGTAATGGGTTAAGTGATAACAGGTGTCTGGAAATATAGGGGCAAATCCATTATTCAACTGATAATACGCCCCGGTAAATCCCTGCGAAGGGAATGAAGCTGTCGGTAGGTTTGCACTATTCACGGACACTGTACCCGTCATTGGTCTGGTTTCCGCGCTAATGAATTCTATCGTGGTACTCAGGCCCGCCTGATGAACACCATTCAATACGGGGATCAGCGTTGCGATACCCTCTCCGTCTCCTGTAACAGTAGCTTTGTAATCACCGTTGATATTTTGAGTGTAATCAATTGCGCTAATTTTCATATAGGGCACGTTTGTACCTGATTGCACAAATTCCATCCCTTCAGAAACTTTGATCGGATTGCCTGATATATCGTGCAGAACAAGATGTAGCTCAGCACTATCGGTAAAGTCCCCTTTCAGTGATGACTGGTTGTTCTTAAGGATGGACTGCGAGGCGTCTGCTGGGCCTGCCACTAGCGATATATCTACTGTTTGCATTCCACCTGCGCTTGTGACTGTGCTTACAGTGACGCTCCCCGTTATCGCTCCTTTCACGCTTGTTGTCGCGATTCCGTTTTGATCGGTCACCGCTGTTAATGACGTTAATGTGGTGGAGCCGTTTTTTAAGGCGAAGTACACAGTGAGACCTTCGATCAGGTTACCACTGCCATCCTCAACCGTTGCCTTTAAGGTACTTAAATCACTGTTGGTGGCGGCGATAGTCGACGGTTCAGCGATAAAGCTAGCAACATGTGCGGTGCTTGGGTTGCCAGTAACCTTCACGGTTGTCTGTGTCTGTATTGTGACGCCGTTATGGAACGATGCAGTCACCGTATATGTACCGACTTTATTGCTGGTCAGAACGACTGGAGCCTGACCTGAAGAGTTGGTTCTCACTTTTCCGCCACTTAACGTCGCACCTTCTAGCGTTACGCTAAAGTTGATGACCTGACCCTCCACTGGAGTGCCATTTGCAGAGGTTAGCATTGCCGTCAGAGTAGCGCCTTTAGGAGCATTGACACCGATAAGCGGACTGGACGTGAGTGTCAGTTTTTCATCAATAGCCTCCAGTTGTTTCTCAAGTGAAGCTCCATTCGCTAGGGATGCTTTTACAGTATACGAGCCGTTTCTTTCAGGCGTCATGGTGACCTCGGCTACTCCCTGCGTATTAGTAGAGACCGTATTCTGGCTGATGATCATTTGCGAGGATGGCGCTGCACTGAATGTCGCGGGTTGATGCGTCACCGGGTTGCCAAACTGGTCGTTAACGTGAGCTTTAACTGCTATGTCTTGTGCGACCATGACCTGACCTTCAGGTATCTCCTGACTGGTAATCGTCGCAGAATTAACATCTACCTTGGCATTCAGTAATCGCGAGATGACTTCAGTAGGTTTATCTGCCAGAGAGGCTGAAACTGTTTTTAGTCCGACCTCGGTGCTTGTCACAAGAATTTCAGCGAAAACCTGATCATCCGTTTCAACGCTGGTGCTGCTTAGCGTGACGGAGGTTCCACGGAAATTAACTTTTATACCTTCTACTGGGTTGCCGTTTCCATCAGTCACTGTTGCCTGTAGCCTGGTCATTCCAATGTTATTGGCGATGAAATTGTCCTCGGTAACGTTAAGATTAACCTGCGTAGTGAGCGTATCCGCAGTAAAGTTCACCACCAACTGCTCACTCTTACCGCCAACCATCGATGCTGTCACGGTATGAGCGCCTGCTTTTGTACCTTTCAGCGTGACTTTCGCTTTGCCATCGGCATCAGTAACCGCTTTGTCGCCATCGCTCAGCGTGAAGTTCGCCTTCACATCTTCCGGTAGAGTAAATGTTACCTCAGTGTTGGCTATTGCATTGCCCTCTGTATCAGCGACGGTGCTGTTAGTGTCGTGAGATCGTTATTGTCGGCAATCACCGGGTCCTTCGAGGCTGCCAGCGTGATTTCAGCATTCGTGACGTTCGGCACATAGTTCACTGTTTGTTGCATCGAATCGCCATTTTCGAGGGTTGCCGTCACGGGAGTTCTTCAGGCTGAAATCTTCATCCACGCCCAGCGTGATTCTTGCGGTACCGAAGCGGCTTAACCAGTCTGTCATTACCCCTGAAGCCTGAGAAGAGGCCCATCCACGTGCTATGTTTGCCGCTTGCTCGCTGTTCATATCTTCGGCGAGCAGAGATCCAATTAGCTGTGAAGTACTGGCTATCTGTTGCTCAAGGTTGCCACTGCTGTTACCCGGCGGCGGGGTTAAATTTTTTTCACTAACTTGTGCCGGGACATCCAGTTCATCACCCGGGCGGACATTACGAACAAACGTACGAAACTGGTTGAGTTTGCGTAACAGGGGGGTATCTATAATTTGTTGCACAGGACAAATATATCTAGCTTCTGTACAGAGTCTTAAATTTTGACCATAAATAAAACCGTCCCTGTCAAGCATGCATAGTTTATCAAGTAGGTCTCCCACAAACTGCCTGAATTTTATTTTTCCATTAAAAGTTTGTATCTTCTTAAGTATCACAGGAGACTGGAAATAGACCGATAGTAGGATGTTGCCACTCAAGGCATGACGATAAATATCGCTAGGAGTAATTTTTTGTTTTATGGCTTTGGTAGTGATCTCAACTGCTTCCGTTATAGTGACCCATGTTGACATATAATGAGTTATAAGCAATGGCTGATATTTTTTTTGACATAATATTATCTCCTTCTACACAACAATTCGTTCCGTTAAGGAAAAAGATTGGTGTCACAAGTATTTATTTATGATTAATTAGAGGGTTTATGACAGAGAAAAGGATGTATATTTCTGAGTAAACATGTACAGGCCTATGGGGTGACTATTTAATGAGTAAATGCCGAATGATTTTCGGGGTGATGATTATAACTTGAGGAAAAATCCCAGCGTGGTTTGAGTAGTGTACCTGAGTGATATTTGTGTTATGTATGCATTGATTGCAGCAGAATAAATATAGTTCAGGCTAGTATAGTTTGTGGTAGCTATGAGAATATATAATCTATTTTACCTATAAAATAATTTATATGTATGGGGTTGTTTTTTTTTAGGTTGTTTGTCTGTGCTTTTATATTCTGGAGATGTGCCTTGTATATAGGATTGTTTGTTGGTTGTATTTTTTAATGTTGCACTGTTGTGAATTTTTATTTTGATATGATTATTTCTTTAGTATAAGGAGAGAAAGGAACGAGAAAGTTAAATCTATTTATCCTAATCGCAATTTCATTGTTTAAATAATCACTATGGATTAATATTTTTTGCGACTCTGCTGAGTTACTGGTTTTAACTAGTGGTGTAAAAGGGATACCTTTTCGGTATCCCTTTTACAATAATCAGAAGAAATCAATTCGCGTATTGATACCGACGGTGCGACCCATATTGACCTGCGCGACGGCGCTGCTGCCGTTCATGTAGCCATAGGTACGGTAACGACGGTCGAACAGGTTATCGACATAGACGGAAATGTTCATCCGTTCAGTCGCCTGCCAGCCCAGGCTGCTGTCCAGGGTGGCATAGGTGCCTTGCCGCAACTGGTTGTCGCCATCGAAATAATGCGGCCCGACCAGATTAACCGCCAGTCGGGGCATCAGTGCGCCATAGCGCGTATCAATCACGCCGTTCACGCTGCTTCCCGCGCCATAACGTGGTACGAACGGCACCCGGTTACCGTGATACAACTCACTGTCATTGGTGAATTCGGAACGGATCACGTTGCCATTGATATCCCATGACCAGCCTGGCGCAAACCGCCACTTCGCTTCAAGCTCAACGCCGGTGGCGTCGGCTTTACCCGCATTGCTTAATGTCTGCATCCCGACCGGGCCAGAGTAAAGCTGCATGTCTTTGGTGTGGGTATAAAACGTCGCGGCTTGCAGCGTGACGTCAGCGGTTTCGTAGCGGGTGCCAAGTTCATAGTTGATGGATTTCTCGGCGACGAACGGTTTGGCATCAAGACCCGCAGTAGGCACGATGTTGTACCCGGAAGGTTTATATCCCTGGGCTACACGGGTATACACTCTCCAGTCATCGGTCAGCATATAGCCTGCGGATAGCTGCCCGAGCACCTGATCGTCATTGCTCTTACCCTGGTCGCCAAACGGGTTGCCGAGCATGCTGCCGTGATATTGTGTACTGGATTTATCATGCGAGAAGCGCACGCCGCCGCCGATATCAAAACGATCGGTTAAATGCCAGGTCAGGTCACTGTATGCGGCCAGCGTTTCAGCGGTGGTATAGCCGGTACTGCTTAAATAAGGCATTGTCGGCATGTCGTAGGCTGAATTTAACTTCTCGCGGGTGTTCTGCCGGTACAGCCCAAACACCATATCAACGGTACGCGCATCGCCCAGGGTTGCGGCGCGCAGCTCCTGCACATTCTGATTCCAGCGCTGAGGCATATTGACGATTAACGAACCGGAAGGGAAGGTGCGCGAATAATGCTGCTGCTGCCAGGCGCTGATCAGGTTGAAAACCCAGTCATCGGTGGTGTATTTCCCACTCAGGGTCTGGCTGTCAGTGCAGCGCCGCATGTACGGGTCTGGTGAACCATCGCTGATCGACAGCTTACGGCCCTTAATATCATTCCATCCCACATAGGCGTCCTGGGTGGCGCGGGTACATTCGCGTGAGGCGGCAAAGCCCATTTCCCAGGGCTGATCGTCCGGCGCCAGACGCAGTTTCACATTCCCTATGCTGGCGCGGGTGCCGCCTAAGTCATCGCTTCCCGTCGCGGGGTTAATCATGTCGCCGTCATCAACCTGGCGTAACAGGGTGACGCTGCCGTACAGCAGGCCATCCTGAATGGGGCCGCTCAGGTTGAACTTACTTCGATAACTGTCGCGGCTACTGACGCCGCCTTCAATATAGCCGCGCGGCGTGCTGTCCGGCTGCTGGGTGACGATGTTGATGATCCCGCCCTGAGCGCTTTTGCCATATAACGTTCCCTGTGGGCCTCGCAGCAACTCCACGCTTTGCACATCGGTAAGCGCCTGGATGGTGTTGGTGGAAAGCTGAGGGACGCCATCGACATACAGGGTGACGGCGGGGTTATAGAAGTCCTGCGCTGAAGAGACGCCGCGTAGCGAGATCGTCGAAAAAAGCATGTTGCCGCTATTTTCAATATTGAGCCCGGGCAAGACTCTGGGGAGTTTGTCGCTGGCGGTGACGCCGGCGTCGCTTAATTCCGGCGCGCTGACAACAGTAGACGAGACGTTGTTGGCTGATGCCGAGCGGGAAGATTGTTTACTGGCGGTAACCACCAGCGTGCTTTCGTCTTGCTGTGAAGTCTGGGCATTAGCAATGGCGGGGAGCAATAATCCCCCCAAGGCCAGAGGATAAAGCCGTGTCATTTTCATTGTTGTGAGTCCCTGTAAGACGGCGAAACGCCAAAAATACCGACAATGGTGAATTGAAAATGATAACTATTTCTAATAGTAGTGCTACCCGAAACGGGTTTATTTCAACCTGTTTCGGGTCGGTTTGCGCTTATTGGGCAGAATGGCGATAACGGTCGACGGCGAGAGCCGTCAGGCGTTTTTTGTCTATCTTGCCGACGGCGGTGAGCGGCCAGTGGTCCAGAAACTCGATTTGGTCAGGAATTTTCCACGCGCTGAGCCCCATACGGGTCAGTTGTTGACGCAACTGCTGATAGTCAGTTGGCACCTGCTGCGCGATGATAAACGCGCAAATCCGCTCGCCAAGCAGCGTGTCCGGCGCGGCGACCACCGCGCAATCTTGCACTTCCGCTAAACGCAGCAGTGCCGATTCCACTTCAGCCGCGGCTATTTTTTCTCCGGCGCGGTTGATCTGGTCTTTTATGCGTCCCTCAACGTGCAGGTTCCCCACCTCATCCAGCCTGACATTGTCGCCTGTGCGGTAAAACCCTTGCGCGGTAAAGGCCTGCGCGTTGTGGGCAGGGGCGCGGTAATAGCCCGAAATGGTATAAGGGCCGCGCGTTAACAATTGCCCGGTTTCGCCCGGCGCGACGTCGTTCTCGTCTTGATCAACGATGCGGATTTCATCCAGAGGGGACAACGGGCGCCCCTGGCTGTGGAGAATGGTGGCATGCGGATCGTCCAGCCGGGTAAAACAGAGCAGGCCTTCCGCCATACCGAAAACCTGTTGCAGGGTACAGTCAAAGGTGGCGATAACCTGCTCAGCAAGCGTCGGGTCGAGCCGGGCGCCGCCTGCCTGAATGACGCGCAGCGACGAAAGGTCGCTGTCTTCCCACTCCCTGGCCTGCACCCATAATTGCGCCAGCGCCGGAACCAGGGCGACGTGAGTCACTCTTTCCTGCGCGATTAAAGGCATCACCTCATCACAGCTGGCGCTGTCGGTCAGCACCACTTTTCCGCCGCAGGCAAGCGTTCCCAGAATACCGGGGCAGGCCAGCGGAAAGTTATGCGCCACCGGGAGGACGGCGAGATACACGCTCTGTTGGCTGATGCCGCACAGTTCAGCAGAAGCGCTGAAGTTATAGCTATAGTCGGCATGTCGGCGCGGGATGAGTTTTGGCGTGCCGGTTGTGCCGCCTGAGAGCAACAACAACGCGGTGGCGGAAACATCAGGCTGCGGCCATGCCTGTCGCTCACCGTGAAGGGAGAAGAGCGGCGTAAAATCGTCGCTCACGGTCTCTCCAGCGACCAGAACATGACGCAAGCAGGCGTGTTTGTGCGCCATCTGTCGGGCCAGCTCTGCGTGGTTTTCCCCGTGAATAACGTAAGCGACGGGTTGCGCCAGCTCAATCAGCGCGTCGATATCCAGCGCCCGTTGCGAGGGCATCGCCAGCACGGGGATAACGCCCAGTCTTAACAAGGCGAACAGCAGGGTAACAAACGCGTTGTCGTTGGGAAGCTGCACAATTACATGCTCCCCCGAACGCAAACCCAGTGATGACAGACCTGCGGCAAGTTCGTCAACTTGTGCATCAAGCGCGCTGTAGGTTAACGACCCCTTTGCATCAACGACGGCAATTCGCGAGGCATAACGGGCCGCCCAGTGGCGCAACTGTTCGGCAATGGGTAAGGGATACTGTTCAATCAGAGATTCAAAGGAAGAATTCATGCGTCACCTTTCTGAAGTACTGGGCTGTTTTTGCAACGCGGTCATTGCAGAAAATGCGTGGGGAAAATGGCGGACAATCTGCGTAAAAAAGGACCGGGCTTGTTGAATGGGATAGAAATGATCGCCGTCAATCACCACCGGGCCTGTAACGTGGCTCAGCCACTGACGCCAGGCATCGACCTGCTGCCAGGAGGCTTCGCGATCGTGGCTGCCGCACAATAACAGCGCAGGCGTGCGCAGCGGCGGACAGACGTCGGGCGAGTCGTAGTGATAGCTCTCGGTGGCGTAAAAATCAGCGCGCAGAAGAGGAAGAAACAGCGACATTAATTCCTGGTTTTCCCGCAGTTCAGGAGAACATCCGCCAATGTCTATCAGCTCAGCGATAAAGTCGGCATCATCGCGATGGCTGAGCTGGCGTTCAGAATGCAGATGCGGGGCATGGCACCCGGAAATAATCAGTCCTTGTGGCGCAAGCCCCCGTTGCTCCAGAAGTCGGCAGGTTTCAAACGCCACCTGCGCCCCCATGCTGTGCCCGGCGAGTAAAAGCGGCGTGTCAGGCGATACGGATGCTTCCAGCTCGTTCGCCAGCAGTGCCGCCAGTTGTGTAATGCTTCTGAGCGGTTCCAGATGGCGAAGGCGATCGCGCCCCGGCCAGGTCACCAGAGAAAGCGCGCAATCAGCCAGTTGCTCAGCTTGCCAGTGGCGAAACGCGCTACTGCTGCCGCCAGCGAAAGGGCACATGACCAGATGCGCAGTATTGCCGTTCCGGGCGGGCCACAGCGGTATGCACATTGCAGATTGCGTCACAGCGCCTCCTTATCATCATCGTTGTAGAAACCGGCTAACCGGTCGTGGTGCGGCGGCGTCAGGCGTCTGATCTCCGCATTGCCGGTCTTACGTAAAATCTGCTGCCATAAACGTGATAACGCGATCTGATGTACGCTTTGGCAGGCCGCTGGTGGATGTTCGCCCGCCAGATGGCTGCGCAACTGGTGTAGCAACCAGCTGACGCCCTCCGGCCCGACGGTTTCGCAGCAGTCGCGCCAGCTCAGGGGCGCCGCGCTGCGCGTCAGACCCGGCAGATCGCGCAGGATCTCCGGTCTGCGGTAGAGGCTGTGGGCGTTCTCCTGATGGTCTGCGACAAACAGGCTGGATGACCAGATGACGGGGCCGTAGCTCGCCTCCAGCGAAAGATGACCTTCCGGCCAGCCCAGCAGCAGGCGGTGCATGATAAGGCTATGCATATCTGGATCGTCAGGATCGAGATAGCGCTGAAGCAGCAGGCAGGCTTCTCCCTCCGGCCAGAAGAGTCTCAGACAGTGAAAATCGCTAAAGCTGCCAACCACGTCGCACTCCACGGCGACGGCATCAACGCCCAGAGCCAGCAACAACAAATCCAGAGTGGAGTAGAGCAACTGTCGGCTGGTGGTGGCGTGGACCACCTGCGGCGTCTTAGCCAGACAGCGACGCAGCTGCTGCGCATCGCGAAGCCATGTGCGTCCCGCGCGCGTATGCGGATAAAACGTGTTTACCCAATAGCAGCAGCCCTGTTCCTGCGCCAGCGTTTGTAAGGAACTGATGTCATCCGGGTGGAGGGGATGCTCCTGAATGACGTGTACGCCGCGCGTCAGAAAGTGTCTGGCAAGCTGCGTACCGGTTCCTCCGGCGACGGTCGAACGCACGACAATACAGGCGATATCCGGCATCCTGGTTATCTGTTCCGGCGAGGTATACAGCGGAATGCCAAACGCATGAGCCAGCTCTCTTGAACGGGCGCTTCCCTGCGCCAGCAGGCCGACCAGTTCCAGCCCCTCCGGGGGCTGCATAAAGGCATTCAGGTACATTTCGCCAAATTTGGCGCCCACAATCAGTACGCGTTGTTTTGGGGAGGCGGACGGCATCATAACGTGTTCTCCGGTTGCGTTGAGGTTGCGCAAAGCCAGCGCGTAATGTGTTGCGCACAAGCCTGAACGTGGGGGGCTTCCATCATGATTTGCCAGTGGCTGGCTTCAATCACAGCGTCGTCGGCGTTGTTTATCCAGCCCTGCCACTCGGTTTCTGCTGGCGTCCAGTGCGCGGGTCTCCCGGCGGCATACACCATGAGACAGGGGACCGGAACGCTTTCGCCCGGCGTATGCTCAGTCAGTAAACGCAGCAGATGCGCGATGTTGTCGAGCCACGTTTCTGCCGCTTGCAGCGTCAGGTTTTGCGACACCATACCGGCCGTTTTAGCGAGGCTGATAAAGTCGGCAAGCTGGCTGTCGGGCGTCTGCTGGTCGAAATGTTCGGGCAGTGCCAGAGGCGTTTGTCCTTCGGCTAACAGGCGCAGCAGGGCCGCCCGGTTTTCGCAACAGAAATCCTGTCGGCACACGGGATCGATTAACACCATCCGAACCTGCTCGCCTTTGGCGTACAGGCGTTGTGCGGCGCCCGCCGCAAGAAACGCGCCATACGACCAACCCGCCAGCACATAAGGGCCGTGAGGCTGCTGACGACGGATGCACCCGACATACTCATCGATCATCTGGTCGAGCGTGGCAAGGCGCTGCGGCGATTTTGCTTGCAGGCCGAAAACGCGCCTGTTCAACGCGCTAGCGAGCGGCAGCCAGGCGCTGATATCGCCGTCTGAAGCGTGGAAGACAAACAGGGTTTCCTCACCGTCGCCCTGGCAAAGGGGTATCGGGTTGTCCTCTCCTGACGTAGCCGCCTGTAGATGGGCGCAGAAGTCGCTCAGCGTCGAATGGCTGAACAGATCCTGAAGGTTAGCCCTGGCAATCCCTCTCCGGTTTAGCTGCGCGACCATCCTTGTCGCCATCAGGCTGTCGCCGCCCAGTTCGAAAAAGTCGTGATGCCTTGCCACGGGGCGAGACAGCAGCGATTGCCAGAGTTCAGCCACCTGTTTTTCCAGTGCCGGATTCCCCCCGGCAACTGGCGTGGGTTTGGCTGGCTCAGTCGGCGCATCAGACGGGGCATGCAGCGGCGTAAATAACGCTTCTCTTTGCCGGATCTGTAAAATGGGCAGACCGGTGCCAAAGCGCTGCTGTAAATAGCGGCTCACGGCTTTTTTATCCGGGCGATTTACGCCAGGCGAACGCGCTACCAGCAGATGCTGGCGCAGCGGCGACGATTCCTGCGCGGGCCACGCCAGCTCGTTTGCAAACCCGGCCTGAACGAGAACCTCCTGCCATGCGGAGCGGGTGAGCATCGGTTTCTCATCCCGGCGGCGGAAATCGCGGTATCCGCTTAATCCCTCAATAAAGCCCACGCTCGCCAGCTGGAATACGCTGTTTCGCTCCGTCGCTTCAACGATCAGCAAACGTCCGCCGGCTTTCAGCAACAGTTTTAATCTGCGCAACGTCTGGACGACATGGCTGGCGTCGTGGAGCACATTGACGGCAACGATCAGGTCGTACCCCGCCTCCGGGTGGGCGGTGAAATCCAGCGGCTGGTTGATGTCGAACAAGGCATAAGACACCTGCGATTCATCATGGAAACGGGCTCTGGCGTCATTGAGGAACTGCGCGGAGACGTCCGTGAAGTGGTACGACTGTCGCGTGTTCCGCGTGGCCTTCAGCACCGGCGCGGTAGTGGCTGCGGTTCCGGCGCCAACCTCCAGAATCCGTTCTGCGCTGCACAAGGCGGCAATCTGCGCGGTATAGCGATTCAGACAGGCGCTGGCGGGGTTGTCGCGATACAGCGCGTCGGTAACGCGATGCTGCTCGTTGAACAGCAATTCCAGCGGAGAACACTGCCCGGAGAAGAGGGCGTCGTGCCGGGCGATGCAGGTTTCCAGATACTGCGCCAGCGCCTGGCTCCATTGGCTTTGCGGGCACGCTTCCTGAGGCTCAGGAATCTCGCTGAGCGGAATGCGGCAGCGCCAGCTTTCACCTTCGCGGATTAACCACTCTCTTTCCGTCAGACACTGTAGCCACTGGCGCAGCAGACGCTGGTGAGATGCTTGCGAGGACAGCGCCTGTACTATTGCGCTAAAGCGATGGGCGATCTCCGGCGTGGTAAACAGGCCGTGACGATTTAGCGTAGCCGCGATCCCCTGTAGCGCACGCGCCTCCAGCCAGCGCCAGGTCGCCTCCAGCTCATCAAGCTGCGCCTGCTCAGGCAACGGCAGCGCCAGTTGGGTAAGTTCGTGCTCATCAGGCATCGCCGCTGATGGCGAAGGATCGTCGGCCATCACGATATCCAGCGTCAACGCGCCCTGTTCGGTTATTTCCGCTCTGGCCTGCCGGATGCCGGGGTATTCGAGCGTCGCCTGCTCAATATCCCGCAGGTCGTAGTCCGCCTGCGCGTTCAGCGGCCAGCGTCGGCGGGGAATGTGCCTGGCGATGCCGCTGGCGAGAGTCTTCAGGCTTTCAGGGGCGGCGATGACGGCTTGCAGGATGGCGCAATAGTCATTAAACATCGCCTCGGCAGCGCCGGGTTCCAGCACGTTGTCCATGCAGTACCAGCTAAACATCAACTCGCCGTCGCTCTCCATGACCTGATGATCCAGCCAGACCTGCGGCGTTTGCGTGAATACATAGCAGGGTTCGCCGAACAGATGGCTCATCGCCTGATCGATAGTCATGCCTTCCAGCGTCATCCCCAGCATACTGGTAAACACTACCGGCATCAGCGGTTGACGTTGTGATCCGCGCAGGCGGCCCAGCTCACGGATCACCTCAACACCGTTCATTTCACTGTGCGCCATGTTTTGCCAGAGGCGCTGTTGGGTCTGTTGCATCTGCTCTTGCAACGTCACCGGCGCTGAGAAGTTAAAATCAACCAGCGTGACGGAGGTAAAATCACCAATCAACTGGTTGATTTGCGGATGGATCGGCTGGCGATTGAAGAACGTCAGGTTCAGCGTAAATGTTGTGGTACGGCTCCAGCGCTCAAGGGTGGCGGCAAACAGCGTGAGCAGCGCGGCAGACGGTGTGACGCCTTGCTGCTGCCAGCGCTGTTTCACGGCCTGCCATTCTGTCTTGCCGATCGTCGATTTGAAGGTGGTGAAGTGTGGCGTTTCCGGGGGCGTCTCAACCACCGGCAGCTCTGGCGCTAAGGGCAGTTGCGGCAGTTTTTCCTGCCAGTAATCCCAGGCATCGTGCCATGCCGATGTCTGTCGGCGCGCCTGTTCAGCCATCACATAATCACGGAAGGTAATAGCGAGCGGTGCCAGCGTTTCACCGCGCCAGACCTGCGCCAGGTCGTCCATCATGACTTTAAAACTCTGCACATCAAACTGCAAAAGGTCGAGGTTCATATGCAGACGGTAATGGCAATCGTCGATTTCGCTGACCACCAGCTCAAAAAGAGGCCACTGGTCGGCAGGCAAAACGCGATAGCTCAGTTCATGCCGCCGTTTTTCCAGCGCGATGCGCTGTTCTTCCGGGGAAAGCGCGCGCAGATCGTCACGCGGGATGTGATACTCCGGCGTTGTCGCCAGGATTCGCTGCTGCCCGTCGGCATCAACCACCATACGCAACATATCGTGGCGTGCGATGAGCTGGTTCCATGCTTTCTCCAGTATGGCGAGATCGAACTCATCGTGGCGTTTATCCCACTCAAACAGGACGTGACAGGCGACGCCGCCATAGCCAATGAGGTGGGTTCGCCCCAGCCAGTAGGCGTGCTGAATGGGCGTCAAAGGGAAGGGCGCATAACGCTCGTCGGCGTCGTGCCGCAACACTTCCGGCTGCGAAGCGGCAGGCGTCGCCTCTGGCTTAGAACAGATAAGCTGCGTGAGTCCATGAGGAGACAGATCCTGCCACGCCCGTTCCGCATTGATGCGTACACCCAGGTAGTGCTGAATATCGCTACTGAGTTCAAGGAAGAGCAGCGAGTCCATGCCGAGTTGCAACAGATCCTGGTTTGGATGCAGTGACGCCGGATCGCTCAGCCTTAGCTGAACCGCAATCCGCTTTTTCAGCCATGCCATCACCGCTGTTTCATCGCTCAGGCTGCCGTTAAAGGCGTTGTCATCAGCAGGAGGAATGACCGGCGTTGCGGCTTTTTCTGTGGCGCTGATGTTAAACAGAGCCTGTTGTAACGGGGGCATTTTGTCGGTAAAAACGCGCATCGCCAGTCGCCACGGGGCGCCGCGCATCACCGCCTGTTCCAGGTGCCAGCAGCCTTCGGCATCGCTTAACGCGCCCATACCTCGGCTGGCGAGCGTCGCCAGCATTTCCGGCGTGGCCGCCCGACCGCTTTCTCCCCATGCGCCCCAGGCGACAGAGAGCGTTTTCGGCGCATCAAGGGTGGAAAACTGCTGGGCCAGCCCGTCCAGGTAGCCGCAGGCCAGCGCATGGGCGCTCTGACCCGGCGCGCCGAGGGTGGCGGCAGCGGAAGAGTAGAGAATAAGATAGCGTCCGTCGTGGTTGCGCAGGGTTTGCAACAGCTGGCTTGCCGCCTGCGCTTTTACCGCGAAAACGGCAGCCAGCTGGTGGTCATCAAGCTCCTGCAAGGGCGCGTCAGCCAATACGCCAGCGGCATGAATCGCTCCGGCAATGCCGCCGTTGGCCGCCAGATCGTCAAGAACCGTGGCCAGTTGCCCGGCATCGCCCACATCACAACGGCAGACGCGCGTCTGCCCGCCCTCCACGTCGCGTAGCCATGACTCATCCACGCGCGGCGCCAGCAGGGCGATGCGTCGCGCCCCTTTTTCTCTGAGCCAGTTCACGGCAAGGCGGCCTAATCCGCCAAACGCTCCGGTCACCAGATGCCAGCGGCTATCGCCGGTAAACACGTTTGCCGGTAATTCAGCGGCGCATCCCGTATTGGGCGACAGTGAAGGAAGCCAAAGGGTGTCACCCCGTGCGGCGAGCCAGCGCTGTGATAGTGAGACTGCGCTCAACCCTTGATGCAGCGTTTCCCACGGGGTGTTTTCGGCGAGATCGATGGCGGCAAGCAACCGTTCCGGCTGTTCGTTGGCCGCGACGCGAAGCAAGGCCCATAGCGCGTGATGGGATGCAGAGAGTGCTTCATTTTCCTCGACTCGCCACGCGCGGCGAGTAACCACAATCAATCCGGCTGCGCTGGCGGTGAGCGCTGCTATCACTTTCTCCGCTAAGGCCAGCGTATCCTCGCTCTCCTCAACAATCATCAGTCGTGAAGAGGCGTGCGGATCGTGAATGATGCCGTATTGCGCCAGCTCGTCGCTGCGCGCAAGCGTACCGGCGCTGAAGCTAAAGGTAAGCGGATGGTCAATGCTGGCGACGTTGAGGGGCGTCCAGCGCCATTGATAATGCGTTTGCGGCGCAGGAAGAGGCGCGGCGGGCGATAGCGGCAGCCACTCGCCAGCAGGATGACGGGCTTCAACGCGCATCTGACCGCGGGAAAAGGCTTCGTTTTGCCAGCTTAAGCGAACCTTCCCCAGCCACTCCGGGGCGGCGACGGGGGGCGGTTCCACAGGCAGAGCGTCGCCATGACGCTGTGAAAGCAGACGCCATGCCTCCTGCCAGCGGGCGTTAAACTGTTCGGGCTGACCTGCGCAATCAGACCAGTCGGCGAGATAATCACCGTTATCCGTCAGCGCCTGCCCCAACACGGGTTCTGATGGCGCGGTGAATGTTACGGCGCTAACCGCCTGACCGGGCAGCGTGGCGAGAATGATATGTTCGCTCATCCCGGCGTTCGGGCTGCCATCCTGCGGTAGCCACGCCACTTTGCTGAATCCGGCGTGGCGGCACTGTTGTTGCCACTGAGCGGTGGTGAGGAATAACTCACCTTCGCGGGCGTCGAGATCCTGTAGCGGAAGAACCAGCGGGCCGAAAACGAAGTCAAACAGACGCATTGGCTGGGTGATTTCGCGCATCAGCAGGCGCCCGCCCGGCTTGAGCAGGGGGCGCAGATTATCGAGCGTGCGGCCAATATGGCGGGTGGCGTGAATCACGTTCGCTGCCACGATAAGATCGTAAGACTGTGCCTGGAAACCCTGAGACTGCGCCTCTTTTTCGAGATCCAGCTCGCTATACTTCACAAAATCGTAGTCGGCGAATTTCTGCTGGGCGCGACGGGTGAACAGCGCCGAGATATCGGTGAAATGGTACTCCAGTGCCGGAACGCCGTTGAGTTCCGGCAGCAGCCACGCGGTGGTGCCGCCGGTTCCGCCGCCAACTTCAAGAATACGCAACGGCTGGCGGGGCTGACGCGTCTGGACAATGCCGCGTAATACCCCGGCGGCGATTTGGTTGAAATAGCGGCCAAAGCTGAATTCCTGATACAGCACTTCCACGCCGTCGGAGGCGCTTTGCGGGAAGATAATCGCCACCGGTTCTTCCGCGCCGCTCATCATTTCATATAACCGATCGCCGGCACGGGCGATGGTGTCGGGAATAGCCTGAAAACCTTCACAATAACCGGCAAGTTCCGTCAGCAGTGATTCCCGCTGTTGATGTTCAATGGGGCGGGCGCGGACGTATCGCCCGTCGGTGCAGCGGTAATCGCCGTCGACCACGCAGTTATTCAGCAGGCGCTGGAGTAGCTGCTGGTAGCGGGGCAGCAGACGTCCACGGCGCATGATGGTCATGGCGTCCACGCCGTTCTCAATGGCATCGCCGGTACAGCGTTGTACCAGTTGATCGACGTAGATGGCGTGCAGTCGCGTGGCGCACTGTTTAAGCGCTTCCAGGCGAGGGAGATCGAGCGCTGTCGCGGCGCGACTCGCCACCTCCAGCCCGGCAGACAGCGCTGCGTCGGCAGGCTCGCAGGCCGGGGAGACGCGCTCTTTCCAGTAACGTTCAGTATCAAACGGATAACATGGCGCAGCGATACGTTGTCCATCGCCCGCCAGCAGGTCGGCCCACGGTAGGGCGACGCCGGCAGCGTAAAGCTGGAGCAGGGCCTGATTGAGGACATCGCTCGCCTCTTTGTTACGCCGGGCGCTGGCTATCCAGTATGCGTTATCGCGGTATTCGCGCTGCCCGCAAGCAACCAACTGGGCATCGGGCCCCATCTCCAGAAAAACGCGGGCGCCGAGCTGATGCGCCACCTGAATACTCTGGATAAAACGCACCGGCTGGCGCATGTGTCGGCGCCAGTAATCCGCCTGGTTGAGCGTTGACTCATCAATGACGTCGGCGGTGAGCGTGGAAATAATCGGTATTTGCCCCGGCTCCGCGTGCAGTCCCGCGCAGGCGTCCTGGAACCGATCGAGTATCGGCTCCAGTAAAGCGGAGTGCGCCGCACCGGTTACGCTCAGGCGACGATAGTTAATGTCATGCTGCGAGAGCGTGGCGCAAAATACCGCGAGACGGGCTTCCGGCCCGGAAAATACCGTATGTTGCGTACCGTTGTTGGCGGCGAGATCCAGCTCAAACTGGCGAGCCAGCGGCATCAGCGTGTCTTCGTCTGCAAATACCGCCACCATCGCGCCGCTTGCGCACTGCTGCATTAGCGCGCCGCGCCGACAAACCAGTGGCATGACCTGTTCAATCGTATAGTGTCCGCAGACAACGGCAGCGGCAAATTCACCGACGGAATGCCCAATGGCGAAGTCTGGCTTCAGTCCTTCAGCACGCCAGTGCGCCGCCATCGCGATTTCAAACGCGACAATCGCCGGCTGCGCCCAGGCCATATTGTCCAGCTGCGCCGAATCGGGGTTAAACATCGCTTCGCGCAGTGACGGCGTGAGCATTTCGCTACAGGCGGAAAAACAGCGATCCAGCGTGTCGGCAAACGCCGTTGAGTGATGGTACATCGTTTGACCCATAGTGCGCCAGTGCGAGCCCTGGCCGGTAAACAGCCACACCTGCTTGCCGCTGGCGCCGTGGCCGCTGTAAACCAGCGCCCCCGATTTCTCACCGGCCCAGGCGCTGAGCGCCTCGGCGGTTTCACGGTTTAATGGCGCCGCCAGGCGGAAGGGGAGATCGAGACGGCGCGCGTGCAGGGCTGTGAAGGCCAGAGAGCTGGCATCCGCATTCTCTCTCAGCGCCCCGGCATAATCCGTCGCCAGCCGCCGCAACGCGCTGTCGCTGGCGGCGCTGAGCAGCAGCGCGGTACTTTTTCTGCCGCTATCCGTATTGGGGAGGCGCGCGTTGAGCGCGTCGGGCAGCGAGGCGACGATCATATGGCAGTTGGTGCCGCCAATACCAAAGGAGGAGACGCCCGCATAGCGCATTTCGTCCTGCCATGCCTGTGCCGACACCGGTATGGTAAAGGGGCTCTCTTCAAGTTTCAGCGCCGGGTTGGGGGTGTGAAAATTCAGTAAGGGAGGAATTTGCCCGCGACTGACTGCCAGAACGGTTTTCAGCAGTCCGGCAATGCCCGCCGCGGTATCCAGATGGCCCATGTTACTTTTCACGGAACCGAGCGCACAGCGCTGATCCTGCGGGCGAGGCGCATAGACGTTGCGTAACGCTTCAATTTCAATCGCGTCGCCCAGCGGTGTGCCGGTGCCGTGGGTTTCAATGTAACCTACCTGCCTGTCGTCGATGGCCGCCAGCATTAACGCCTCTTCGATGACTGCCTGTTGCCCTGCGACGGAAGGGGCGGTATAGCCGACCTTTCTGTTGCCGTCGTTGTTGACCGCGCTGGAGAGGATCACCGAGATAATCGGATCGCCTGACAGCAGCGCGTCTCTCAGGCGACGCAGCACCACGCAGCCGAGACCGTTACCGGCCCAGGTGCCCTCAGCCGAGGCGTCAAAGGGACGACAGTGACCATCAGGAGAGAAAATCATTCCGGGCTGGTAGCGGTAGCCTGCCTGCTGGGGGAAAGAGAGCGCCACGCCGCCGGCAACCGCCATATCGGATTCGCCTGCGCGCAGGCTTTCACAGGCCAGATGCACGGCAACCAGCGAGCTGGAGCAGGCGGTCTGTACCGATAACGCCGGGCCGTGCAGGTTGAGTTTGTACGCGGCGCGGGTGGCAATATAGTCTTTATCATTGCCCATCAGAGATTGCAGACCTTTTACCTGCGCGACTTCTGTCACGTTCAATGCTTCGCGACCGGGGTAGGTACTCATCCGGGAAGAGGCGAAAACGCCGGTCTTATGGGGGACGGCGCCGGGGGCATAACCGGCATGTTCCAGCGCATGCCAGACCGCCTGCAAAAACAGGCGCTGCTGCGGGTCCATCGACTCCGCTTCCTGTCGCGAATAGCCAAACAGGGTGGCGTCGAAGCAGTCGGCGTTGTCTAACACCGTACCGATATTGACATAATGAGGATCGTCAATGATGGCGGCATCCAGACCGACGGCCAGAAGCTCTTCGCGCGTAAAGCGTCGGCTGCATTCACGACCTTCCAGCAGATTTTGCCAGAACGTTTCGCCATCCGGCGATTCAGGAAAATGGCAGGCGTAGCCGATAACCGCGACAGGTTCGCAGTCCGGGTAGTGTTGAACGATCGATGCATCAATGGAATCTGCTGTCGGCGCAGAAGAGAAGCGCAAGTTATCCATAATCGGTCCCGTTTCCTAAGATTCACAAAGTCAATGGAACGCCATGCGTTCGCGATGGCGTTCCGGGGAAAATCAGTTTGCTTCGCGCTATATCCGCCGCTGACGACGGCGAACAGGGCGAGGTCGTTTTGTTTTCTCCACCGTGGCGACGCCGGCCAGATAATCGGCCAGGGCAGCAGGAGAAGGGTGGGTGAAGAGGTCAAGCAACGTCAGGGTGGAAAATTCGTGACGTTGTAACAAAACGTGCAGTTGCACCAGATTCAGCGACGTTGCGCCCGCCTCAAAGAAGTTTTCTGCGGGCGTGACAGACTCGCCAACCACCTCGCGGAAGGCGTCGCAAATCAGGCTGACGGTGCTCTCGTCCGCCGCAATGTGTGGCTGAGAGTGCTCAGGGCATACGCGCGGTGAGCGCTCTGCGCATTGCCCTGCGTGTTTAACGGGAGGCACCAGCGCGGCGAGCGGCAGTTGCCAGCCGCTTTCATCCTCGGCCATTCGGTTTAGCAATGCGCAATACTGTTCAAACTGGCGCTCCACCTGCCCGGCAGGAAACAGCGCGGCGACAAAATCCCAGTTAAAGCGCAGTTCGCCTTCGGATTCATAAATCTGGTGATCGAGCCAGACCTGCGGCGTCTGGGAGATGCCCCAGACCGGTTTGAGCAGATTACGCCGGGCGAGGAAGTTATCCTGCTCAAAGCCCAGTGCGCTGGTAAAGACGACGGGCATCGGAACGGCAGGCACGTTTTGCCGTTGCGCCAGTTGACGCATCACGCGGATGGCTGACACATCGCGGTGGTTGAGGTTCTGGCTCAGCCGCTGCTGTAGTGACTGCGCGCTGTGCAGCCAGCTTTCGCCGGGATGCCAGCTCAGCAGCATCAGCGAGGTGAAATCGCCCAGAATCTGGTTGATTTGCGGGTGCAGCGGTCGCCTGTCGAAAAGCGTAAGGTTAAGCGTGAACTCAGGCTGTGCACTCCATGCAGAGAGAACCGTTGACCACACCGACAACAGTACGGCCGACGGGGTGAGATGGGCGTCAGCCGCCCGTTTTTTCAGCCGATGCCAGCGCGTGCTGTCCAGTGCGCCGTTCAGGCGGGCGAAGCGCGGTGTTTCAACCTCCTGAGGCAAGCAGCGCAGCGGCAACGCAGGCGCCGGAGGAATATCATCAAGCTGCGCCTGCCACCATGCCAGAGAATCTGGATTGGGCGACTGTAGCGAGGGTTGTTGCAGATAATCCCTGAAGGTGACGGGCAGCGGCGGAAGCAGCTGTTGCGGGTAGCGGTAGCCGTGCTCCAGCTCCGCCAACAGAATCTGCATGCTCAGCCCGTCAAGTAACAGGTTATCCAGACACAGCCACAGGCGGGCGGGCATCCCGTCAACGTAACCGACCTGGAGATCGAATACCGGCCAGACTTCGGGGTTGAGTACCTGATGGGCCAGTTTTTCGCGCACCTGCAACGCCTCTTCAGGCGTATGGAGGATGTGTGCGGGTATTACCCAGCGAGGCGTCTGTTCGAGCACCTGTTGCTGTCCATCACGCACGACGGCGCGTAGCATATCGTGGCGGGCGATTAATCGGTTCCAGACCGTCTCCAACCGGGTGAGATCCAGATCGGCAATTTCAAATTCAACAAAGAAATGTGAGCCGACGCCGCCCAGGGCAAAGCCCGGCTGACGCCCCACCAGGTAAGCCTGCTGCACGTCGGTAAGCGCAAAGGGCTGGTAGCGATCTTCAGGGGAGTGGACGAATGGTTGTTCGACCGGGACGTCGGTTTTCCGCAGCGTGGCGGCAAAATCCGCCAGCCGGGGATGATTAAACAGGTCGCTTAATTGCGCTTCATAACCTGCCTGATGAAGTTGCCCGGTCAGACGGGTCGCCAGCAGGCTATCGCCGCCTTGCTGGAAGAAGTCGGTTTCTCTGGTGACATTGCCAGTTGATAAGAGTTGCTGCCAGAGGGCGGCAACCTGTTTTTCAATGTCGCCCTGGGGTAAATCCGCTTCGGCCGGGTTTTCCGCTTCAGGGGTATGACGACGCTTCAGCGCCTGGTAGTCAATTTTCCCGTTAGCCGTCAGCGGTAAGGCGTCGAGGAAGACGATCCGTTGCGGCACCATCCACCCCGGCAGACGCCCGGCGAGGGCGGCCTGAAGTTGACGGGGATCGCGGCGCACCTGCCTGTCAGGACATTGTACGAGGAAGCGTTGTAACCCCGCGACCTCATCGCCAGGCTGACAGTTGAAGGCGGCCGCGCTAAATAATGCCGCCCAGTCGGCGCTGTTATGCAGCAAGGCCTCCGGCTGCCCATTGGTTAACAGGAGCGTGCTGAGTAGGGCGGACGGCGTTAACTGGCGAAACTCCATCACGTAGAGCAGCGCGCCGGGAACGGCAAGCTGTTGTAATGTCGCAAGGAGCCCGGGATCTTCCGGCAGCAGACGATGCAGGGCGTTATTAAGCCAGATAATGTCCGCCGAGTGAGCGTGCGCCGCCAGCGTGTCTGCATTCCAGAGGGACAGACGGGCGCCAGGCCAGGGGGCGAGCCTCTGCCGGGCGCTCAGCAGCATCTCCTGGCTCTGCTCAAGCCCGACATACTCAATCTGTCCGGCGTTGAGCTGTGCTAACAGCGATTCTGCGGCGCGGCCAGTGCGGGTTCCCACCTCAAGCAGGCGCACCGGGCGCTGTAAGCGCTGTGCAAGCTGTTGGCAAATTGTCGCCAGTTCCTGAATATACGGGGCGCTGGCCGGATGGTTAAAGGCCAGGCTTTCCGGCGACCACTGCGCGTCGTTCAGTAACGACAGTTCGTTACGGGCACCGCGAAGAATTTGCGATAACGTTAAATCATGTCCGCTGAAGTGCGGGTGCTCATCCTCGCGTTCTTCACCAGCGCAGACCTGATAACCTTCAGCAGCGGGCTTCAGTCGCCGTTGTGTCACCAGAAATGCTAACCAGCGTTCCACCACGGCCTGCCAGCGCGGCTGGATAGCGAGTGAGTTCATCAGGGGGAGAGGATCGGCGCCAGCGGTGTGACCCGGCTTCAGTTTTAGCAGGCGATGCTGAAGGAAATCGGCTACCTGTTCTGCGGAGATCTCTGGCGAGATGGCGCAACAGGGCAACGTTCCCGCAAGCGTGTGCCACGCCTGCGGCAGTGCCGGGTTCCGATGATCGGTAACGCAAAAAGCCTCGCCCTGAGGAACAACGTATGCCGCCAGCGTTTTTTCTTTTTCGCCGATCGCCAGAACGGTTGCTTGTTTCACCCCCGCCAGCTGGCTGAGCGCGCTTTCGATTTCGCCCAGCTCGATGCGATATCCTCCGACTTTGACCTGCTTGTCGCGACGACCGAGGAACTCGATTGTGCCATCTGGCCAGTAGCAGCCGAGATCGCCGGTGCGATACCAGCGCTCGTCCGGGAGCGTCAAAAATTGCTGCTCGCTACGCAGGGGATCGTTGAAATAGCCTTCCGCGACCCCAATGCCGCCAATCCATAATTCACCCGGCACCCAGTCAGGGCAGTCCCGGCCCTGTTCATCCACCACCCGGTAGCGTTGGTTGGTTAGCGGAAAACCGTAAGGGATGGAGCGCCAGTGGGCGGGGACGTCGTGAATTTCGCAGGCGTTAGACCAGATAGACGCCTCGGTGGCACCGCCCATCGCGATAAATTGTCCTTGTGGCCGGAAGGCCCGATAACGGGCGGGGAGGTCAAGCCCGATCCAGTCGCCGGAAAGCATCACTGCGCGCAGGTTTTCCGGCGTGGCGTCGGCGAAACCTTCACACCAGGTCAGCAGCATATCGAACAGCGCCGGGACGCTGTTCCAGAGCGTGACCTGATGGCGCTGGATCAGCTCACACCATGCGTGAGGATCGCGCCGTTGATTTTCCATCACCATCACCAGCGCGCCGCCCGCGCGCAGTACGCCAAAAATGTCGTAAACCGATAAATCAAAATGTAGGGCGGAGAGGGCCAGCACCCTGTCATGCGGGCCAACCTGATAGCGGGTATTGATATCGCAACAGGTGTTAAGCGCTCCCCGGTGAGAAATGACTACCCCTTTCGGCGTACCGGTAGAGCCGGAGGTGTAGATAATGTAGGCCGGTTGCGTGGGGGCGCGTACTACCGGGTTGGCGATCGGCTCCGCCTCAATGGCCTGCTGCCAGGCAAGGACGGGAATATCGTCTGACCCGGCGCTGGCGTCGTGCTGACAAATGAGCACCAGCCGGACGCTGGCGTCAGCGTAGATTTTCTCCCGCGCCGTGCGGCAGGCTGATCCAGCGAAACCGGAACGTAAACCGCCCCGGCCAGCAGGACGGCCAGAACCGCAACAAGTTGTCCTGCGCCTTTCGACATCGTGATAGCCACATTATCGCCGGGCTGAACCCCGCACTCGATTAACCTGCCCGCGCAACGGCGGGCATAGTCTGTCAGCTCATGATAATTCCACTGATAACGCATGTCCGTTACCGCCAGCGCCTGCGGCTGTTGCAGAGCGATACGGAAAATGCCTTCATGCAGCAAGCCTTCGGGAATGGGGGCGCCGGTGGCGTTGACCCGTTCGCGTATCGCGCGCTGGCTGGCGGGCATCATATCTGCGAACGACTTTTGCCAGGCGCTTTCGTCATCGCAGAGTTGGTTAATCAACTGGCAGTAGGCGTCGAACAATGTTTCGACTAACGCCGGAGGGAACAGCGCGTCGTTGCTGTCCCATTGTAGCCAGACCTCGCCGTGATGCTCGAACGCCAGATGATCTATCCAGACCTGCGGCGTTTGCGAGATGCCCCATTCCGGCTCGCCCAACGGCGATTCTGCGCGGCTGCTGTAGAGGGAACGCCCCAGATTGCTGGTAAATACCACCGGGGCGCCGTGGGGGTAGCGCTGCTGGCGTTTGAGTTCACGGAGTAATTCGACGCCGGACCAGTGGCGATGCTCCCAGTCCTCCGTAAACGTGAGCTGGTTTTTACGCGCCAGGTTGCTGACGGTATCGCCATCGCAGGCGGTATCCAGCAGAAGAATATTGGTGAAGTCGGCAAGCATCGCGCCAACCGCCGGGTGCAGCGGCTGGCGGTCGAATAAGGTGATGTTAAGCAGCAGACGCGTCAGGCCGCCCCAGCGAGCCAGCACGGCAGAAAAACAGGTCGCCAGTGCCATTGTCGGCGTCACGCCATACTCGCCGGCCCGGTTGCTAAAGGCGTGCCAGCGTGTTGCCGGGACAATCATGCGGCGTCGGGTATTACGGACTTCACATAGCGTGGCGGGTTCGCAGGCCAGCGGCAAGACGGGCGCGGGGGGAAGCGTCGATGCTTTCGCCAGCCAGTAAGCGCGCGCGTCGTCTCTCAGTGGTTGATTGATCTTCTGCTGGTGCAGCAAATACGAGCGGAAATCATAGCGGGTGTCGATAGCCGGCAGCGATTCTCCGGCCAGCAGGGCGTTAAGCTCATCGAAGAAAAGCGTAAAGCTGGAGGCATCCATAATCAGCAGGTCAATATTGACATGGAGGCGGTGGCGATTGTCCGGCAAGAGCGTCAGCTGAAAATCAAACGTTTCGCCGATTTCCACGCGTAAAAGACGGTGGCTCAGGCGCTGGCGCAGTGCGTCCAGATAGGCCTGGCGGCTTTCAGCGTCGTTATGGCGTAAATCATGAACGGTGACGCCGTTCCAGTAAGGTTGCGGTAGCCAGACCTGCTGCCCGTCGGGGCGAAAGGCGATATGCAGCATTGGGTGGCGTTGCAGCAAGGTCGTGATGGCCTGCTCCAGCTGCGACGCCGTCAGACAATGGCCTTCAAACTCCTGATACAGGTGGCAACCCACGCCGCCAAGCGTCTGCCCCGGCATGCGGCCCGTCAGGTAGGCGTGCTGTACTGGCGTCAATGGGAAGGGGGTACTTTCGGTCATGTTCGGCCAGGATGATTCGTCGGGCGGCGTTTCTTCTTCCGCGTTCTCCGGCGACCGGCTGAGCATTAACTGGTTCCATGCCGCCAGCGTGGGGGCGGCATACAGCTCGCGAAGGGTAAGGCGGTAGCCATTTTTACGAAACCAGTGTAACCATCTCATCAATCTTATGGAATCCAGGCCGGCCTGGATCAGGTTGCTCTCTTCATGTAACTGCTGCGGCGTTAAATTCAGTTCCTGTATGAGCCGCTCGCGTAATTGTTGGTAATCAGCCGCGTGGCGGTTGTCCGGTAACAGCGAATCCTGAGATGGTGCGCCAGAAATCATTCTTCCTCCTGATGGCACGTCTTACCGAAAAGCATTACTCATATGAGAATAATAATTATTAACAATTGGATGCTACCCGAAACGGGTTTATTTATGCCCGTTTCGGGTTGGTAACAGACGGAAAGAACAGAGGCCCGGATGGGGTATCCGGGCCTCTGTCAGGGAGGAGTTTAGGGGGGCGCGACCCCGGTTACATCCCGCGTTTAAAGGTCGAAGGAGTTACGCCAAACTGTTTCTGGAAGGCGGCAGAGAAATGGCTGGCGTTGGCATAGCCCAGATCGGCCGCCACCGTCATGACGGAGGTATTGCCGTTGGCCAGGCGTCTTCTGGCTTCCTGCATTCGTTCAGCCTGAAACAGGCCATAGACGCTGTTGTTGAACAGAACGCGGAAGCCTCGCTTAATTTTGAGAACGCTCAGACCGGACTCTCTGGCCAGCTCCGCGACGCCCGGCGCTTGCGTCAGATCAGCCAGCAGCAGATCCTTCGCCCGCAGCAGTTTCTGGCGTTCCATCGGGTTGAAGTGGCAGGAGAGGCAACTGGCGTCTTCGCGATGTTCATCCAGCACCAGGCTGAGCATGACCAGACTTTGCCCCTGCAACCATAGCGTCGACGGCTTTTGTTCATGACTGAAGCCGCCGTGCATGCGCATCAGCGCGTGACGCAAGGCCTGAGCCGTTAAGTGGGTTTCAGCATTACAACGCTGCTGCTGGCAACAGCAGTGGGAGTCGATCTTATTCTTAATGACCGCGCTAATATCCGGCACCCACAGCGCGAGGGTTTCAGGGCTGAAGGAGAGGGTAATGCTCTCGAATCGGCCACAATAGGAGGCGCTGCCGCGACAGTCTGGCGTATGGGTAATGTAATGGCGATTGCGCGCAAGCTCCCAGTCGGTGTGGCGCCGGAGTCCCTGAATCGCAAAGCGCGATGTGCCTTCCAGGATGCACGAGAAGTTAATCCTGCCCAGATCGTCGTGTAGCTGCAACGTCTCTGGCCGCGCAAAATGGCCCCTCCAGAGCAAAATATCCATACCTTCCTGCAACGAACAGCGCAGCAGTTCACACTGAGCAGGAATATTGCCATCGTTTGCAGGTTTCCCGACCACCAACTGGTGAATAGAGATTTCAGATTGCGTTTGCGGTGACTCCGTCATGACCTGGTTATCTCCCTGTGGCTTAGACCAATGCGGGTATAAATAGAACCGAATGGGGTAGATGAGTTATTGATAATGGTTATTATTCACATTAATTCTCAGAACGCCACCCTGAATTGTCGTTTTTGGCGTCCGTAAAAATTCATCAGGAAATTCAGTTACTCCCATGTCATCTCAATCATCCAATACTGAATCGCTGTCCCGATTTCCTCTCTGGCAGGTGATTACACCGGTTCGCAGGAAGGTTATTTTAGCTATGGCGCTGGCGGGGCTGGCGGCATTAACCAGCCTGGGGGCGCTCCTTTTTCTGGCGTGGAGCCTGCGTGACATTCGCGCGACGCCTGACGCTATTCCGGCCTGGCCGCTGGGCGGCGTGATCGGCTGCGTGGTCTTAACTTTTGTTCTGCGCTTACAGGCGTTCAACACCTCTCATTACGCGGCTTTTCATCTGGAGAACATTCTGCGCAGCAGGTTAGCCCGTAAAGCATTGCAGCTTCCGCCTGGCGTGTTACAGCAAATGGGCAGCGGGTCAGTGGCGAAAGTGATGCTGGATGACGTGAAGTCGTTACATATTTTTGTGGCCGACAGCACGCCGCTCTATGCCCGCGCGATCATCATGCCGCTGGCGACAATCGTTATCTTGTTCTGGCTGGACTGGCGGCTGGCAATCGCGACGCTGGGGGTACTGGCGTTTGGATCGGTTGTTCTCGTGCTCGCCCGCCAGCGTTCGGAAAATATGGCTCAGCGTTATCATAAGGCGCGCGAGCAGGTTAGCGCGGCGGTTATTGAGTTCGTGCAGGCCATGCCCGTGGTGAGAACGTTTGATAGCGGCAGCACCAGTTTTTTGCGCTATCAACGCGCCCTTGAAGAGTGGGGCGATGTGCTCAAAACCTGGTATCGCAAAGCCGGTTTTTCAGCGCGTTTTTCCTTCTCGATTCTGAATCCTCTCCCGACCCTGTTTGTCCTGATCTGGTCGGGATACGGCCTGTTGCACTATGGCAGTTTCGATTTTATCGCGTGGGTGGCCGTTTTACTGCTGGGCAGCGGAATGGCCGAAGCCGTAATGCCAATGATGATGCTCAATAACCTGGTCGCGCAAACGCGTTTAAGCATTCAGCGTATTTATCAGGTTCTCGCGATGCCGGAGTTATCGCTGCCGCAGTCTGACCAGCAGCCGCAAGAGGCGAGCATTACCTTTGAGCAGGTGAGCTTTCATTATCCGCAAGCGCGTACTGGCGCCGCGTTGCAGGAGGTGAGCTTTCATGTGCCTGCCGGGCAAATTGTGGCGCTGGTCGGGCCAAGCGGCGCCGGAAAAAGCACCGTGGCGCGCTTGCTGCTGCGTTACGCCGACCCGGACAAAGGCCATATCCGTATTGGCGGCGTGGATCTGCGTGATATGCAGACGGACACCCTGATGAAGCAACTCTCGTTTGTGTTTCAGGACAACTTCCTTTTTGCCGACACGATAGCCAATAACATTCGTCTGGGCGCGCCGGATACGCCGCTGGAGGCGGTTATAGCGGCGGCCAGAGTGGCGCAGGCCCATGATTTTATTAGCGCTCTGCCAGAAGGTTACAACACTCGAGTCGGGGAACGTGGGGTATTTCTCTCCGGCGGCCAGCGGCAGCGCATTACTATCGCCCGGGCGCTTTTGCAGGATCGCCCCATCCTGGTGCTCGATGAGGCGACGGCGTTTGCTGACCCGGAAAACGAAGCGGCGCTTATCAAGGCGCTCGCGGCGGCCATGCGTGGCCGGACGGTCATCATGGTCGCGCATCGTCTCTCAATGGTGACTCAGGCCGATGTGATATTGCTGTTTTCCGACGGACAGCTCAGGGAAATGGGGAACCATACGCAACTGTTGGCGCAGGGCGGCCTGTATCAACGGCTCTGGCAACACTATCAGCAGGCGCAGCATTGGGTGCCGGGTGGAACACAGGAAGAGGTGGTGGAAAATGAAAGA
>OGYV01000738.1_pt1 | contig 26375 bp, 12 predicted proteins | sample 1576651 | NCBI WGS metagenome assembly OGYV01 (sample SAMEA3541570, study PRJEB24748) | human gut metagenome | biome: human gut; feature: human-associated habitat; material: faeces | place: China | collected 2012
TAGCACTATCAATATTCTTATTAACTTCTATTTCTCCACGTTCTGATTTCTTGCCATAGCTAAGGCTGTAAGTCAGTGTTAAATTTATATTACGTCCATTGATTTCGTTAAAAATCCGCGAATTTCTATTATAACACCCATAATCCATTGTTATATGTTGCTTGTCATAACGTGAAAAGGGATTGCGTACTAAAGCCTCAATAGCCAATGCCTTATGAGTCCAACTTACTTTCCATTCATAGGTAGGACGACGTTGGATGAACCACGGTTGTCGAATATCAAGTGATTTATATGGAGTCTGATAATCGAAACTAAGCATCCATTCTCCTGCAAGATAAACCAAGCCACCTTTTATGCGAAAACTGTTGTGCGACATATCGTAAGTAGCCCCTTTTAATGTATTACATTCTTCAATCACTGTGGCACTCAAACGCAAATGCTCATTGCATAAATTATAGGCACAACCTACAGTAAACATATTACCGTAGAAAGTTCCGCCATTTATACGAGTATCAAAAATCGTATTCGTATTAGCTGTATACTGATGTACTATGTTGTCAAAATAAATATTACTATCATACGATAAAGACAAACGAATTTTTCCAATTTGTCCATTGTATGAAAGGGTGTTTCCTAATACTTTCATCGGTGCAATGTCAGGATTACCACAAGTTGCCTCAAAAAAAGATGTAGGAACAACCATTGAATTTTTTTCTGACGGTTCAAATAAAGTATGTGTAAAAAGACCATTTAACGATAAAGAGTGCTTGTTATTAATGACATAGTTTCCACCATAAAAAGCAACAGGCATACAGTAATTATTATGTATGGAGTTTAATGAAACGGCCGTGTTAGATAACCCCGCAGAGATATAGTAATAGTATTTCTCACTATATTTGCTAAGTTGAAGTAATCCAACAGTAATGTTGGAACTCAAATGCTGTTTTCCAATTGCTGTTCCATCATAATTATCAGTATAATGTTTATAATCATTGCTCAATGCGCCTGTTAGAGTAAGGCTATTTTTCCAAGTTTTCGAATAGCGAATATTACCATTCAGCACATAGTTGTCTTCTATTACTTTTGAACTTAATGAAGCTTGTTCTGTTTCTGCATACAGACTGTGGTATTTATTGTGCCCCATAGAAGCAGATGCTGTAACGTCAAAAGCCTGCTCTTTAGGCAACCATAATGTGTAATTTACATACGCTGATGGTGCTATAGATTGGCTGTTATATGAAACAGTACGCTTTGTTGCACCATATGGTTCGGTGTAGTAAATACCCTGTATGGTATTGGAATTTGGCACAGCCTGACGATTAAAGCCCACATAGGTATTTAATCTGTGGGTGTTCCCCATGGAGGTTAAGCGCAATCGCATAGCTTGCCCATTATTTATTTTCAACGGACTCTCATCTTTATAATTACGTTCCAAAACGGATTTATCTGAAAAGACAAACATATCATTTCCCTCTGTATAGCTATGGTCTCTATGCCAGTCACCAGTGACGGTTAGGGAAAGTGTATATCGCTTTTTATTAAAATCAGCAAAAGCTAAATATTCCCCCGATTTGTAGGCAAATCCTTCATTTGCTGAAAAATACACATTGCCCCCATAATTCATTTTTACTGTTACAAAATTAACCAATCCTGCTTTACCTGCATATTTACCGCTTGGAGTTCTTATATACTCTATTGTACGAATGTTCTTTGCACTAAGAGATGCTACATCTTCTGGCAATGCCTCCATTCCATTAATGCACAATACAACCTCTCCTCCACTATGAGTAGTAATGCTACGAGTGCGTGCCGATACTTCCAAGTCAGGAGTCTGCATAAGATATAGTAGATTAAAACCATTTGTAGAATGTTTTTTCTCAAGTTGAGTTGGTATCAACAATGCCTTGTTGCTCATTTCAATTTGACCATCAGCAGTAACAACAACTTCTGGCAGTTTTTCGGTCTTGGTACTGTCTGTTTGTGCTGTAATGTCTGTTATTGTGACAAACAGCAAGAAAAAGAATATATAGTATTTATACATTGTATATCATATTTTAGCATCGACTTCAAAAATAAAATGTCGACGATTATTATAAGCAAGGATGGGGTATGCCGAAATATAGTATTTGGCAGCCCCATCCATTTGAACTCTTCAGAGAACCTTACAAGCTACAATTCCATTAAAGGTTGGTGCTTGGTAGGTTCGGCTTTGGTCGTGTGATAATAATAGGACACATGCAATTGCACACAGCTGTATGGTCACAGCTTTGGCTACTTCTTGAAGAACCACAAGAACCTTGTGCTGCTACAGTGTGAGCTTGACCTCCAAGAACAAGCATTAATGACTCCTTGTTCAGAACAGAGAATTCGTCTGTCAGAACAGATTTCAACTGATTAAAATTTTTCATAAATTGAAATAATTTAAGTTAGCCTACTCTATGAGCTTTTCGGCATCCGCTTTTATTTTCTTTCAAAAATGTGGAGTGAGCGATTTCAAGACACAATATACTTGGAATATTTTTCCAATCATAAAATTTTAGAAGTTGATATCCTATTCCTGCAAATCCCATAAACAACCCTACTTGACTATTTCGGTTGTCATCTCCACAAATAATATCTTGACCTTTACTTATCTCTGTTGCTATCGAATTAACCCATCTAAAAGTTTTTGTATCATTTTGCATAGATAACAAGTGCAGTATTTCCAAATTTCCCATAGAACCATGACAAACAGAAAGATTATAGCCAATTCTTTTTTCAATCTGGTTGATAGCTATTTTTAGTTCTTTTACCATTGTTTTATCGGAAAATCCTTCTGACGCCAAGATAAGTCTTGACAATGCAATTCCTGTTGCACCATGACACCAACTTCCGCTATCTTCTTCATATGAAGGGTTTCTTCCATCGATCCAGCCTTGAATCTTATCAGAATAAAAAGAGCGATCATGAAGTAACGAGTGTTTAAATGCTTCTAAATATCGAATGTCACCAAATTGTTTATACAGCAAAAATATTGCTGTTGCCATAGAAGAACTGCCATGAGCAAATCCTCCTAAATTCAAATCATTTTTACCAATAATCTTGTTGCCATCAGTATATGTCCAATATGTTTTACCTTTTATATTCTTGGCAAGTTGCAACAGCCTTTCACCACTCGTTTTCAAAATAGTCAACTTATCAGTTTCTTTCATTAATTTGCATTGTGTTGTAAAAAGTATTACACCTGCTAATCCTGACATATAATCAAATTGAGTGGTAATAGGTATCAGTTCTTTTACTTCTTTGATTATAGACTGATACACCGAAGCATTGTATAAATCTGGAAATACTTCCATAATGTATAACAATCCCATAATACCAGATAAAGGCGATATAGCAATCTCACTTTTGTCAACGCCAATATGGACAACATCCCTATGTTCACACAGTTGCTGAAAAATTCCATGCGCAATTTCTTTGTGTTGTATGTTATGACTGTATGTGAACAAGGTAAGGTAAAACAAGCATACTCCCAAAAGTCCATCATATAAAGAGTCGTTCATCAAACAGACTTGGAATTTTCCATCATAGACATTCCTTGTTCTACATACAAATCCTATTTCATTATCAATTTGTATCATTCGTTTACGAATTTCTTTCTCAATTCGCTCGATTGCTTGCCATAGAACATTTCTATCTAAGGAATCTTTTCCAACAGGTAAAATGCGCACTTTATTTATATTAGTAGTTCCTACAACATCTATAAAGAAATTTACAGACTCATCTATCATGCACAATTGCTCTTCCTGCACTTTTGTGGAGAGTGTAGATAATTTTTCTACTATAACAGAGTTTTCTTTTGGGGCAACAGAAATCCATTCATCTACAACGATGTTATTTGGCAAAGTATATAGAGAATTCTTGTTTAAATACATGAAATAGTAGGGTATATTCCCTTTTTCTATCTGATTTGCAATAGAATGTATAAGAGGAACGCTTAACACACCATAAGATTCTTTCCTGACAATAGGTTCTATAAGTTCCTTTATATCCTTGTCTCCATGCAGATATGGGGGAGTTACCATCTCTGTTAAAAGATAAGAATATATAACTGTTGGATGCAATAAGACTCTTGAACGTATAGAATTGAAATCATAAGAGTTGAAATATCTTGATAATTCAAGTCTATGTGCTCTCATAAAGTCACATGCGTCTGCAAAACCTTTTTCAAAATCTTGAAGAGTTTCTGTCGTTATAGTATAACATTTTCCTTCTTTCTTCGGCAAATGATAATTAAAAGCATCAAATTCAAATAAAACAGATGAGATTTGCGCCCTTTCATTTGCATCATTAAACATCCAATCTGGTAAGATACCAGTTTCAAGGACAGAAGATTGTAAATACGCACTGATTTTAGTGCTATCTAAATGCTTAAATTTCTTTGATACAACAGATTCACAATCAATTATATATGGGCAATTACCCAAAGCCATTAGATTATCAGGAATTATATCTTGTGCACCAAACAGATATAAGAAAGCCTGTATTTTTCCCAAATTATAATAGTACTCATTAATAGAATCACAATTCTTCATATCACAAGGCTTTACTTGCAAGTGCCAAGAATAGCTATTTCTATCTATGAAGGCAGGAATCCCCAAATGTATAGATAATCCCATCTTATCAAGGACAGCTATTGTATCCGCAATGAACTTTTCATTAGCAGCTCCTCTTGGCTTGTAATATAATTTCGTACCATCGAAAAACAAAACTGATGAGACACAATTGCCCTCATGCAAATCCCCTTCAAAAAGTTTAATCTCTGTAATCTTTAAATCTTTTATGGCAGAACTTTCTATATCTACTTTTAATGCAGAAAGAAGCCTATCAATATGATGCATAATATTGACAGAATAACTCTCAAGTATAGAAAGCAACTTCGGGTATTTTTCAAAGAAATATGTTATCCATTCATCATTAGATGATAATGTATCACGAAAGAATAGACTTTGTTCTTCTTCTGTGCTACCTTTCAAAAAGTTATTTTCTTTCGCCAAATTAAATTCAAATGGATAAACAAACTTCAAATAAGTATTGTAAGCATAAGAAACGACTTGGTATGAAAGCTGCTCTACGATGTCATCTGTTTGCAAAAACGGATAATTATCTATGATTTTGGTTATTGCATCATAGATATAGTTGTAGTAAGGAAACATAAAGAATCCTTTTCGTTCTTGTGCATTGTTGCAAGTTTGCTTATGTGAATATTTAAGTATTTCGAATTTCAAATCCATATTACTATATGTATCCTCAGCTTTAATTGCATAGATTGGTTGAGGAATCTAAATCCAAATCATGCATATGTCTATTAAAGGCTGCAAAGATACAGCCTTTATGTTGCAATATAATTGCAGCCATATCAAGATTTTGTTACAAGTAATTGCTGCCTTATTGTTTATACTAACCTATTTGAGTTTTTCCTTTATCGCATTTGTCTCTCTTGTTAATTGTGTTGCAAGGCTATCTTTATAAGCCGCAATTTCAATCATCTCATAGTTTCGGCGGACAGAATCCTCATAAACAGCGACACGATTTCTAACAATGTCGATAACATCATCATTACGTTGTATAGAGAAATGCTTTTCAATATAACGAATATTCGGGTCGTCAGATGTCAGAAGCGAGGAGACGGTTCTCCTCATCCCATTTGAGTTTGCGTTCCGTGGTCTTCTCGTCAGCCATGCCATCCTTCTTTGTACGGCTTGTATTGACTTAAATGAGGTTTCCGTTGGCATCATACTCGTAAGCATGACTATTGTTCACATTCTCGCTTTCGGATGGTGTCTCCTCTGTGCGGTAGTTAACATCCTTCACATTGGCGAGTTGGAATCTCTTGCCTGTGTCAGTTCCATAAGTGTATGACAAATCATGACCTGTATTCAACGTACCATTAAATTGCACGTTGTTCTGCGTAAGGATTTGACGCTTCGATGTGATACGGTGCATGTTGTCGTAGCCCATTGCAAGTGTGTAGCTTGCAGTCTTGTTGTCCGCACCAGTATAAGTAGCAGTTGCGCTTACAAGACGGTAGAGGGCATCGTATGTATAGTTATGCACCATCTGTCCGCCAGCCTTGCCACTCTGAGGCACTGACGCACCGTTTACTACGCTGAGCACATTGCTCGCCGCATCGTAAGTGTAAGCGTTATCCATATATGGTGTTGCCACCACTATTTACTGTGAGGTTCTGCAATCTGCGACGCTGAGGGGCGTAGGTGTAGAACGTCTCCGCACCATTGCAATACTTCAAATATGTGCGCTGCTCAAACTTGTCATAGCCTATCTTGCTCACATAGTCGTAGCCGTATGACTTGTAGCCATGAACCTTCTCAAGCTGACCGCCGAGATTGTAAGAGAAGTAATCTTCTCCTCGTTTGGACAAATCATCTCTAACCCGTAGTGCTTGGATTTTATATGGAAAAACTTTCAAAGATACAAGGGAAATATCCTCTGATAAGCCCTGACGAATTTTAAGGCGGTTTATAGCCTTGTTTTGTTGATAATTTCATACGTCTTTATTTTATGTTTTATATAAAGAACGATAGACATTTGATTTTATTGCATAGAATAGCAGCTTTATCTCAAAAAACTGATCTATCAATGGTTTTATACGTATTACGCTATATTTCAATAATCATAGAAAACTTGGCGACATGCATATATTTCAATTAAAATCGAATGATATGTTTTATAAAATAGAGCCAGCTTGGATTCTATTACTGGAACATATTACGGTGTATTACCGTCTGATGTTGAGACAACACTCACGTTAAATGCTGATGGTACCTATTTGTTGATACGGACATTCAAAGAAAAGCAGAATGAACAGGAAAAGTTAAAGGGTACTTTCCAAGTGCTTGACGGCAACATCTTGATGCTTGTGCATCCTGCGAGTGGTGACAATATATTCTATAAGGTGAGGAATGACAACAGTATTGTTCTGATAGACTCGTTTGGCAATGAACCAAAAAAAAGGTTAGGAAGAACTATACTCTGAAGAAGAAAAAACAAAAGAGAATGTGAAAGTAAACTAAAGAGAGGCTTGCTGGTAACCTTTAGGTCATTTGAAGCCCTCTTTAGTTTATTTTACACTCTCTGGAAATCAAACTTCTTTAGTTCCAATTTTCTTTAGCAAGGAACTGATTCGTGAATCTTTAATTGTAAGACAGTATTCTATAAAAGAAGAAACACTGGGAGCTTGCCATTTTAGGCAAGCTTTTACTAATCCGAATTTTGGATCTAATATTCCTTTGTCCACGTTCTCACCAAAATGCCAAAAATGCAGTATTATTAACTCTTGTTCTTCTATATTAGGAGTCATATTGTCCTCGCCCAAAACATTTAAAAAACCTTCTCCAATAGAAAAGCCAATGTTTCCAAAAGATTTTATGATAGGAGATACATCTCTCATATTCAATCTAACAATTCTGAAATATGCAGCAGCAGCTTCCATCGTTACCATATCATGCTCCATATTTTTTTTTACTATTTGTTCTAACAAAGGTAAGGCTTTAACCAAATGCTGTTTACCTATTATTTTAATTGCCTCAACTTGTACTTCCCATGATATATTTCTTTTATATCTTTCTTCGAAAATATCAACTACTGTATTCCCAAATTCAGGGAAATAATTGCGTTGAAGTTTTTTTAAAGCCTTTAACAAATCTGCCGCTTTTTTACTTGCAAGCAATTTTTTTAATTGTACTATCGTTTCTGTTTTATCCATTATTTGAAATTTTAGAAACTTGCCAATGTTATTTATGGCATTGGCAAGTTTTTGGTTAATGAATTAGTCAATGATTGCTCTTTTGACCATTTTGTTTTTTAGATAGGACTTGGGCATTTCTTGTAGAATTACTACCTCCCTTACTTCGTGGTATTATATGGTCAACTTCTGCTTGCGACCCTAAATTCCCTCCACGTGTTGGATTTGTCAAAAATGTACCATCTAAATCACTTCTCAAGTATCCGTTATTCTTTTGCATATTTAAATTGCGTATTTTTGCTTTTTTATTTGCTGTAAATAACTTTCCAGGTCCGACTGATGGAGAGTCAGGAATTACAGAATAATCAACTTTTCCTTTCCACGTCGTACCAGCACCTGTGATAAACATTTCAATCTTCTTATCGTCAAATCCTATTTGTGATAAGCCACGAGCTACAGCTTTTACTCCATATTTGGATATTAATTCTCCAATTCCATCTCCCGCCAAGTAACTAATAAATCCCGCAGCAAAATCTTGTACAGCTTTTTTGGTTGAATAATCACCTATATTTCTTGCGAAATTTAATGTAACATCACCAATCGCAGACAAAGCGGCACGACCCATTTTCCCTCCAGGAACTTTCCAAGGTATTAATCCCTCAATACTACTTCTTGCGATTTGTAAGCCATCAACATTAGATGCTGACGCAGACCAATTTCCTGCTGTTTCAGGATTAAAATAATAATTCATAGCTGTCTGCATAAACCAATCAGCTGCGGCATTTGCGCCAGCTTTAATGATTAATGCTAAAGCAGGAATTTCTCCATCTTGATCTATTAGCTTGATTGGATTGTTAAAACAGTAACTATATGAAGAAACTGCACTTGTTCTTTCTGCTTGTGGGTCAACAGATATCCATAAGCTCACTCTTGGATCATAGTACCTCGCCCCATAGTAATACAATCCTGTCTCCTCATCGAATTCCTTCGCATTGAAAAGATAAGGTGTATTCCAGATGTTGTTGCGCTCCTCAACGAACACTTCGCCGAAAGGTACATACTCGATATGCTGCACCACCTCGCCTTCAAGGTTGGTGATGTAACTGCTGCTACCCAAATGGTCAGGGTGGTAGTAGAACTGCATTTTCTCGTATGTATCGCCTTCTTGGAAGTTATTCTTTGCAGCTCTTGCTAAAGCTCGTGTCTGAGCAGCCTCCAAGCTGCCGTCATTGCAGCAGAAGCCCTTGCCATCGACATAATCGTTGTTGTCCTCGCCATTGTACGGCACTGCAAAGGTTGCATAATTATCCTTGATAACCTGCAACTGCTGGACATATTTTTGCTTATAGTCAACAGAAAGTCCATCAGTCTCACTACCTGCATACTGGATGCGGCGTGGGTCTGAACCATAAGAGTCAAAGTCTCCAATCTTGCTGACTACACGCTGACTACCGATATAGATGTGCTTGGTGTAACGTCCGCCTTGGTTGGCAACGAGGTAAGAAGAAACATAGAGTGAGAACTTGGCGGTATTCGTGCGGCCTCCTGCAAACTCGGAGTTTACATAAACTTGGTCGCTCTCACCCGATGTCTTCACCGTGCGCTCGCCGTCAGCGTCATACCAATAGTTAGTAACAAATCCATTGTCGTCAGAAGCAAGAAGACGGTTCTCCTCATCCCATTTGAGTTTACGCTCTGCGGTCTTCTCGTCAGCCATGCCATCCTTCTTGGTACGGCTTGTATTGACATAGACAAGATTACCATTTGCATCATACTCGTATGCGTGATTGTTGTTCACATTCTCGCTCTCCGAAAGCGTCTCCTCTGTGCGGTAGTTCACATCCTTAACGTTAGCAAGCTGGAACCTCTTGCCTGTGTCAGTTCCATAGGTGTATGACAAATCATAACCTACATTCAATGTACCATTGAACTGCACATTGTTCTGCGTGAGAATCTGACGCTTCGATGTGATACGGTGCATGTTGTCGTAACCCATCGCAAGAGTGTAGCTTGCTGTCTTGTTATCCGCACCTGTATAAGTACCAGTTGCGCTTACAAGACGGTAAAGAGCATCGTATGTATAGGTATGCGCCATCTGTCCGCCAGCCTTGCCACTCTGTGGAACTGACGCACCATTTACAACGCTGAGCACATTGCTCACCGCATCGTATGTATAGGCATTGTCCATAATGGTGTTGCCACCACTGTTCACTTTGAGGTTCTGCAATCTGCGGCGCTGAGGATCATAGGTGTAGAAAGTCTCAGCACCATTACAGTACTTCAAATATATGCGCTGCTCAAACTTGTCATAGCCGATCTTGCTCACATAGTCGTAGCCGTATGACTTGTAGCCATGAACCTTTTCAAGCTGACCGCCGAGGTTGTAAGAATAGGTGATTTTCTCCTCATCAGGATAAATCATCTCCAACAGACGGTTGTGGCTGTCGTAAGTCCATTGCGTCACGTAGGTCGCTATCGCCTGGTTAGGCACAATCATCGTGCGGCGGGTCTTTGTAACCTCGCCCATCTTGCCATAGAAGTATTCAATGGCACCTGTTCCGTCCTCGCGGAGCATCAATCTGCCGATACGGTTCTGAGAGGCATTGCGGCCACCGTAGTAATACTTCACGTTGTTCTCCGGGTGGTCTGGGTAGTTGATACCCGTCAGACGCTGATAGTCGTAATCGTAGGTGATGAACTTGCCTTCCTTTGCAAGGTTGGCAGTCTGCTTGGTCAGCACATTGCCGAGAGCATCATAAGTGAAACTTGTGATGCCGCTTGCAGGATGGTTCACCTCAGTACGACGGTCGCCCATGTCGTAAGTGGAGGTTGTTACGTTACCCTCCGTGTCGGTAACACGAACAAGACGCAGTATGCCATCATACTCAAACGAAGTGGTAATCTCACCGTCAGGACCGCTCTTCTGGATGGTCTTTAAGGTCTTTCCACTGCCATTGGTATGGGTAGCCTGCACATTATGGAGTGCGTCTGTTACGGTTGTAACAAGTGCATGACTGCCGTTGTCAACAGTATATGCCGTAGTTGTCGTAGAGTTGTCCGGCAATGTCACTGAGGTAGCACGGTCGAGCACGTCATAAACAGTAACTGTTGGAGATACATTGTCAAATGACTTGCTGAACGTTGATTTCGATCCAGTTCCTTCCGTTGTAGGATAGAAAGCCTTTGCCACACGTCCGAAAGCGTCATACACGTTTCTTCCGCTGACTATCATCACGTTCTCATCCTTGGCAGAGTTGCCCTTGGATGCACTTGTCAAAACACCGTCCTTCTTCACCTGCACGGCTCTTCCGAAACCGTCAACGAATGTAACGGTCTCCAAGTCATCGTTAGGGTGCTGGATGTCGTAGTGCTTGGTCACGGCGTATGCAGGAGCGGTAATGCCACTCTCACCAAAGGTAGCCAAAGGCTGATATTCAAAGGCGATGGCATAAGGCACGCCTGTAGCCAACTCGTTAGGACCACGCACGCCAGTAATGCGACCGAGGTCATCTACATCAGTCTCATAATAGAAGTTGTTGAGGTCACGATGCTCCTTGGCGATACCATAACGATAGTCGAAGTTGCCTTGCTCGCTGCGGTAACCCCACGCATCATCAATACGCTCCACATACATGTTCATCTCAGGCTCATAGCGGTACTTGTACCACATGCGCTGTCCCTTGCCGTTGGCAGGGAGGGTCTTCTGGATGATGTTGCCGTAAGAGTCGTACTTGTAATCAGTAACTGCCGCACCGTCATTCAACTGCTGCGTAATCTGGGTGATGTGGTTGGCATAGTTGGTGTTGTACTTTGCCGTCACATGGTGGTAGATCGAGCCGTCACCGCCAGTCACCGTTACATCAATAGGAAGACCAAAGATGTGCTTCACTGCATTGTCCGTATATTTGATGGCGGTTGCATAGTCAAACTTGCCGTTTCCGTCCTCGCCAAGGCTTCCCTTGTCGCTGTACTTGTAGGACTTCAACTCACCATGATAGCCATTGAGGTAGTACTCATTCCATGCCTCGGATGTAACCACACCGTTTGCCGCTCCCTCATACTGCAAGTTTGCCGTATAGCGGAGAGGTACGAATGCAGATGCACGGTCACTCCAAAGGTTCACGTCACGCTTTGCGAACGTGTACTTGTCACCATCGGCAGTCAGATAGTAGCTGTCGTAACGGTTCTTTGTCTCGGTGTACTTGTTGCCGTTGGCATCCTCTACGGATGTGGCGGTAACATTGCCCTGCGTGTAGTAGTTGGCTACATCGTAGTTCTCAACAGCCTGTCTGTAAACAGAATTGCCTTTCTCCGTGTCGAGGTTCTTGGTGATAACCTCACCGAAACCGAGGAACTCACGTTCATGGCGGTCACGTTTTCCGTCCTTATACTCAAAGGCAGTTGTCATGACTGGACCATCGTCATGGATTCCGTCGTCAATCGTCAAGGCAGACATTACCCACTTGCCACCAGGAAGTCCGTAGGTAGGAGTGGTATGCGCATAGTCGAGTGTGAAAGTGCCGCCCAAGGAGTTGGTGACAGACTTCAACATGTTTGTCCTGCCAATGGCAGAGCGTGTAACCTTCAACTCGCTTTCCTTCTCAGACTCAACGATGTCAAGATAGCCGTCACCGTCCACATCCTGCAAAGAATATGTAGGGCGGTTGATGCTATGTGAGGTGGAAGCACCAGGGTTGGTTGAAATCTTGATGCTTATGACAGGAATGTTGATGGTCAAAGTGAACGCTGCATTTGCAGACTCTGATGTAGAGGCTGATTCACTAAGCGCACTTGCACCCTTCCAACTGATAGGCTCGTCAAAGCCATTGCCTGTATTAAGGGCAACAGTGATAACATCACCATTCTTCCAGACCTTATCTGGAAGACCGTCAGAGTTGATGTCGATAAGGTTGTATTCCTCTTCGCTCTCTGAGGTTACGAGACCAAAGCCTGCGGAGAAACTGCCGGAGGCCTTGTTTATTTTGTTATCGTGGTATTTGGTTTCTCCCCAGCCTTGGCTTGCGCCACCGCTTGCTCCTATATCATAAGAGTGGCTCTTACCGCCTTGAATACGGTCAAGTTCCCAATCAATAGGCTCAGTAAAGGCATAGCCAAGATTTAATCTTACCTTTTTGTCGGAAAGAATCTTGTCAGGAAGTCCATCTCCATTAATGTCGATAAATGACTCTACGGCTTCATCCGTATTCTTTGGTGCACTACCAGAAATAGAGAATTGAGCTAACCATTCCGTCTGAACATTGCTCAAAGACGGTTTAATACCCTTGGCTAAGTTGGTGATACCTGATACGGAAGCAACAGGATTGCCACCATATCCCCACGCCTCAGAAGCATTGTCAGAGTTGTTCGCTCCGATGCCCTTGTAGATTTCACCACTCAATCCACCTTGTGAGTTGGTGTATTGGATGGTACCACCTGCAATGATGTCAGGGAATCCGTCGCCATTCATATCCATCATGGCTACTTCCGTCTTGGAACTGCCATTTGCATTGTTATGGGTAATGCCAAGTGCACCACCTTGCACAACGGTACTCTTGCTTGATACCACTTGGCTTACAGCTGCCGCACCAGTACCCTGCAAATATTCACCTGCAAGTCCTGCCACTTCAGCATTATTATCCAATGGATTGGTAAGGAGTACATCCTGTTCTGTCAATCGGGCTGTACTTGCCTCGGTTGCAGTAAGATAGATGTCCTGTCGCTGACCGACCCACTTGTCCATAGAAGTCTGGTCTGTACCCAATGGAGTGAATGCCATTGTGAGAGGATCAACCTTGTCGTTCTCGTTTTCAGGCAATTTCAGCAATGACTCGTCAATAGGCTTTGCATATCTGCCCTCTGCCGAGTTGTAAACAAAACCTCCCCAGCCACGGTAAAGCATACCGAAGCCAAGATTGTCATTCTCTGCATAGAATCCAGCAAGCACATTCTCTGTTACGAGACCTGCCGCATCTTTCAGAATGGAAACAGAGGCTGAAGTAACAGTTTCATTAGAGATCGCTGCCGGATAGCTGTATTCAAACCAGATGTTCTTTCCTGCGGTAGTTGCAAATCGCAGAGTATCGGCTTTCAAGATGCCATTCTCGATAGTGAAAGACTTCTTGCCGATGAGTGCATCCTCTGTCTTGGCGGTCAAAGTAACCTGGCCATTGATGGAATTATCAGAAAGGGTAAGCACTGGCGACACAACCAAAAGGGTATCAGTCGCAGTGGTCACGTATGGCTTGCCCTCTGCCAAGGCATTTGCGAAAGTCTTGTAATGTGCAGGAACTGACATGGTCTGCTCAACATTGGCAGAATCCTTGTAAGTTACGGATGCTTGCCAACCGATGCTCTTCCAATCAACATTTGAGGTGGATGAGATCTCAAAGCTGAAATTGGTCAGTTTTTCTGTGTTCTCCAGACTGATGTTGAGTGAATCGCCATTGAAAGCCTCATTAGCCTTCAATGTACGAGCAAAGACAGTCTTCTCGATATAGTTCGGGTTTTCGTTTCCGTTACTGTCTTTCTTGTCATTGCTGCCGATGATGCTGAGAACAATATCGTCGGTTGTTACAGGCTTGTGGAAGGCACTGCGAACTTCTACGCTTGAGCCATTCTCCACATTAGCGGAGGTGTTCACATCGTAGATGGCACCATCCTCAGGTTTGTACTCCGTTGAAGAAAGCCCGTTAGGCAAGATATTTGACTCGCCAGCGTAAGTAATGGTAGGCGACCAGCTCACCTTGTCAAAAGAACCGTTGCTTGTTTCCTCAGAACCCGACTGCACACGGAAATAGATTCTGTCCCCTCGCTTAACGGCAACAGATGATACGGCTGCACTATATGGACTGTTGTCACCCTTGGCTATTGTCTTGTTCCAAAGCTCATTGCCTCCCTTTTGGATGGCCACTCTTACGCCGTCAGCCTTCTGATACTCATCTGCATCATAGTCACCAATCGGTGCAACGAGGCTTACTTGACCACTAACACTTACTGTTCCGTCTTTAGGAGCCTGCCATACACGCACGATGTCCTCCATTGGCGAGTTCTTGATGGCTTCCGCCTGCTCGTCCTCACTAACTTCCATGACGGATGTGTCAACCTTGCCACCATAGATGATAGGGCTTGGTGTATCGGCACTGCTCAATGTAAACGTAGGCACGGCATTGCCTGCCTCGTCAAACTCTAAGTGATTAAAAAATACCTTGCCATTGGAAACGAGGTCAACAAGTCCGTCACCGTTGATGTCGCTGAAATACTGAGTGGTCTTGGTCTTAGTGGTTGACTTGTCCGTTCCGACAACGGCAGTCAGGACATTCCAACCGACAACGGCATTCGCACCGAAAGTGTTGGTAGAACTTTTGGTTGTAGAGAAGTTACTGATGCCCTTTACCTTGACAGGCTCACCATATACGACTTCTCCGTTGTCTGTCTTAATCTGTGGACGATAATATACAGAGCCACCGGACTTGTATACCTTGTCTGGAAGTCCGTCACCGTTCAAGTCAACCAGTGCGGAAAGTCCCTTGCTCGTGTCGTTTGAATAGCTGTATGAGCCACCCACGGTATTGCCTTTCCAGGGACTTCCGTCCACGACACCCACACCTGCATAGAACGAACCGCTCACGGAAGAGCTTGTCGTACCGCCAAGTGCAGTTGGCTTGTCGCTGAAACGCTTGCTGACAGTCTTTAAAGGATTGACAAAACCAGCGTCAAGTCCGTCATCGTGCGTGTTCCATTTCTCGGAATCGTCCTTGAACGGAACATATCCCTTTTCAGCCTGCACATCATCATAATAGTCGAAGTTCTGGAAAGCCACTTCCTTTCCTGTGTTGTCATACTGTCTGACACCTGTGAGCATTTCCTTGTGGAATGCACCTTCCTTGTAGTCAAAGGCATAGCTGCGCAATGTCTCGTCCTGGAAATTCACGGTCACTTTCTCCAACAGCCTGTTGGAGGAGGCGAGGAATCCATAGCGGGCATTGTTGGTCTTTACCTGCTTTACCTTGTTGCCATCAAAGAGTACAACGGTGTGCGGTTCCTGTCCTGCATTACCTGCGTGAACCTCCTTCAGATATGCAGCCTTAGCCTTCAAGCCGCCACGCACATCCTCATCCACGATGTCATACACATATTCTATATAGTCACCGTGGAGTTCCTCGACACGTTTCAGCTTCCATTCGGCAATCACCTCACGGGTACTGCCCGAAGCATCGGTGACATTGCCCTTTACAACAGCTCCGTCACCACCATAGATGTACTTGACACCCTGCTTGTCTGTAACCTCCCAATAATAGTTGGCAGGACTGTCACCCTTGCGGATGATACGGCTGAAATCACCGCCTTGGCGGGTGTAGAACTGGCGGTCAGCCTTTCTGTTCATCTTCTCGCCACGGTGTGCGACTCCCATCTGTCCGTTGTCGTCCATGGTGGAGAGCATTGAACCGGACAAGAGATAAGTCTCCGTCTCTTTTGACTGGTCATAACGAGGCACGCCCCACCGGGTGTCAAGCGTAATGCTTGGCACGCTGACGTTCCAACCCTCGCCAAGCCAACCGCTACCGCCCTCGCTGCTGTACTGCAAGCCAAGGCTTGGCTGCATACCGTTTCGTGCTGGCGGCATCTCGAACGGATACTGCAGGTTGGCAGAGCCACGGTTGTTTGCGCTTGGAGGTGCAATGACATTGATCTTCGCCGTCGGGTCTGCCGCCTTGATGTCGTTCATCATCGTCGGGGCAAAGCCTTCGGTCTGCGGTGACTCCGGTGCTTGTATCACACCGTTGATCATGTCGGTGAAGTGGGTCGTCTTTGAAACGACACACTCTTCCTTCTTGTCCACACGCACACGCTCCAACGCAACCCAATGCTTCTCGGCCGGGTCGTAGTAATAGGTACGGATGTCGTCCTCGGTATAGCCGCTTGGTATTCTCGTGCGGTCATACTTTATCTTGACAGTCGCGCCCTCGCCTGTGAAGTGTGTTCCGTGAGGGAGAAAACGGTAGCCATGTCCTCCTGCCGTGACGTTGGTCATGGCAAAGTCAAGTTCAGGAACATTCTCCTCTCCGATAGAGTTCACGGAAAGGCTTCTGTTCCGAATGAGGTCTTTCTGAAGAACGACCAGTTTGCTACCTCCTACGGAGATACTGTCAGAGACACCCTTCTTGAAGAGTTTTCTCACGGCTGTCCCGTCCTTTGCTGAAAGGGACAGTGTGGCGGCAAGCAGTAAAACCAATGCCCACGCCACCTTCTGTATATGATTCTTCATGCGTATCTTCCTTTAAGTTACTTTACTGAGATTTTCCTTGTATGCTCCCCATTCTCGGAGATTGCCTTCACGACATACACACCCGATGCGGGAACCTTGAAGTCGGCTTGCTTGACGCTTTCGCCTGTCATTTGGCGTGACACTACCAGTTTGCCTGATACGTCAAACACCATCAATGTGGCTGCAGAAGGCTTGTCCTGTGTGAGTTTAGCCTCGTAGATGCCTGTCGTAGAACCGTTGCCCTTGACAGTGAAATCCTCGTCTTCTCCAGAAATGAAGGAGTTGTCAGCCTGTCTGTCCGAGCTGCCCACATGGCTCTCCCTTGCCTGTGTTCCGTTAGGCATACTTGCATCACACTCGCTGCCGACAAAGACGGTCATCGTTGTCGTACACTTCTTGGGTGTTTCTATCTGCACGTTGCCCCTTGTGGTGAATGAGGTTACAGGCGTACCGTTTACGGTAAGGTCTATGATATGTGTCTCGCCCTTTCCGTACTTGATGCAGAACCGCCATGCACGAAGTGACCAGACATATTCATGATGCACGGTCTGTCCGTTCAACTTGTATGTGACCTGCATATTGCGGACTGTAACACTGAGCACATCGCCCGGCTTGATGGTGACATATTTGGTTAGGCTTGTATATCCACCGGTTATGATATGCGCCTTGTCGCCCCGCACGTCGAAGCCATATTGGGTGATCTCGTCCGTGAGGCTTGGCTCCAATCCCACACGGTAGTTTGATTTTGTATCGTTCACCGTCCATGAGATGTCGCCAGACAGATAGGTCCTGGTGTCATGCGAGTATGAGGTGTAGAGTGCGTTGCCAGTGGCATAAATCTCGTTGCCTCCACCTTGTGATACGGACAGCGCATAGGCGCCGGGGGCAAGATTCGTGATTCTATGCGTGTCACCGAAGAATGTTCCTCTGGCAATGGTTTCTCCTTTTACTTTTCCTGCAACGGTGTCAACGCTGAGCACATAGGAATAGACAGGTGTACCGATGTTGATGCCGATGTCGATATACCCGTCATTGCGTGGAACTCCATTCTCGCAACTTGACGGCATAGGAGTGGCATCATAGGAAATGCCGTCATAATAGGCGAATGTGAACACATCGCTTCCGCTTCCGTCTGCATCCCATAGGATATTGCGGAATATGGTCTTGCCCCTTGTCATATCAGGCTTGGAGCATCTTATGTTGCTATTGCTGTTGATGTCGAAATCACCTTCACCGCTTGGGTCTATGAGCATGACGGTACGCTTGCGGCAATAGTCCGAGAATTCCCTGTCCGGTGTGAGGTCATAGCTCAACTCTGCCATATAACCGACATCATCTATTCCTCCTGTCCTCAAGCCTGCCATATTCAAGGCGGACTCTGCTCCTTCCGTTCGGATAATGCCCACATTTGTGTCTGTGTCAGTTGCATCCGAAAGGGATATGGTTCTTGTCGCACTTCCTGTTCCGTCAACACGCAGATAGATGTTTTTGCCTTCCTTGCGGATAGAGATGTCCGTTCCGTCAACATCCGTGGTAATGTATGAATTTGAGACCGCTCCGTTGATGATCGGATAAACAACTCCAGCATTGGTGAACCGGAATCCATACTTGCATGTGCTGCCACCGATGCTTCCGAAGCCAACGTCAAAAGTCGGGTGACTTGTCGGACAGGTGAACTCAAAAGCACCGCCACCTCCAACAAGGGCTGGGGTCGTGGCATAAGCTCCGGAAGCGGCTTTCTCTTGGATGATATTGTCAGTAAAGCCATTCCTTGACACTTCAAGTCCTTGCGCAGTCCATCTTGCCACTGTACTGTCGGGCTTTGACGGCACGTTGGTCTTGACCATCCATGTACGTTTCATGACATGCCACAGGGAATCTGTAGGTGAGGTATATGTTGCAAGTGCCACATCATCGTCGCCCCAGAAAGTGAAGCCTCTGTCCGGCATCGGATTGCCGTTTTCACGTCCCATGACAAGCAGACGGGAAGCGGATGAAGGGTTGTATGGATTTGCGTCATGATAAGTTCCGTTCTCCTTCAAGGCCGCATACACCGGACTTTCCTCATATGATGTTGCGGAAAGCGGTTGGGAGAGACTTCCTGCCGTGTCGCTTCCAACAGCTGTGACCCTATGGTGGTAGGCTTGGTTCTCCGCCATATCCCAAGTCAGGTTTCCGTCGCTGTCAAGATACGAGCCTTTGAGGGTGATGCCGTACTTTACCGCCAGATAGCTCTCCACTTTTCTGCGCTCATCGGGTGTAAGCATCCTGCTGAACACAATAAGCTCAGGGGCATATCCCCGGATGGAAGCATTACCGAAGAGCGAGGTCGGGAAATCCGTACCGAAACTGCCAGAGGTGGAAGGGGTTCCGATGAATAATGTGGTATTGGAGTTGTCTCCCCACAATGTTGTTGAAGGATTGCTTACCTTGAAGTAGGACACAACGCGCAGAGCGCTTTCCTCAAAACCGTTCTCGGACAAAGAATCACTTGATTGATAAAGCAGGTCTTCACCCGATGCTGAACCATAGTCCAGTGGTTCAACACCATTGCCTCTTACAACTTTGTCCTTGCTGAGAATGGCACCGTCACCCTTGCGACCATCAAGGGCATAAAGCACCATGTCTTTGCCAATGGTCGCCATTTCGGGGGCAAAGACACCAATGACGGTAGCCTGCGAGAGGTTGCCGTGTTTGAGTTTGGCACTCAGACTACGGAATCCGTCTGCGAGCCAAAGACTCGGATTGAAGTTGAAGTAATGGACTGAACTGTTCGGAAGAGTAAGTTCAGACTTGACGCCACGGCTGTCCAATAGCATCAGCCGTATGGAATCCCCAGAGAAATCCTGCCAACGGTAATAACCTTGCAGGTCTGAGTTCAAAGGCGCAGTCTTGAACCACAGTTCGCTTCCGCAGACTCCTCCGGGCGTTTGCGCGAAACTGCCGATAGCGAAGCCTAACAGTAACAAAGAAGTAAACTTTCTCATGCGCTGTCAATTTGGAGTGTTTGAAAAATATAGAAACGTATGCCTCTGCCGCGCAGGGAGAGACCAGTGAGAGAGAGAACGGACTGTTACTACGGAGAAGAATTGTGATGTAGGCTTGCTCCGTAAAGTCCTATTGTCACGTGGCTGGCCAATAGGCTTTACCACCAAACTAATGCTGCAAATATACAAAAATAATCTTAATAAACGGATATAATCTTTAAGAAATTTGCTGATTTGGCGTTTTTTTCTTATGATTTCGGTCGATTTTGCAGAAATCTTTTACATCTGTTGTATGTACTGGAGTTAGTTTGGCAAAAATACACAAATCGTCACGGCTTCAGTTTCTTATGTTAGAATGTAAATCATGGTTTGAAATTGTACACACTCGGGGTACAAATGAAAACACTATATGCTTGTGTCGGAAAGTATATATGAGCTGATGGTAGAGCCGTCATCAACAACAATGGCCCTGATTTGATAAACTCAGCAGGAATACTTGCTATTCATTTTTTATGATGGGGGTATGTTTACAAATTTGAGATTTCATGTAAAAAACAGGGGTATCTTATTATGATGAAATTACGCTAAAAACTGCCGAATAGCTTAAAATGAGCTGTTTACGAGTTTTTCACCTCAACAGAGGTAATGATTTGGCAATAGTCCTAAATTCTGCAATCTACATACGTTTGCTGCCTAACAACTCTTTTCGACCACAAAATACAAAAAAAAATAATGAACCAAAGATTTTTATTAAGCAAAAAATAGCAAGCTAAGGATTGCCTAACAAAAAATATCGGTTTTTATCACAAAGTAGTAGTATAATGTTTAATTGGGTTTAATTTTACTGACAATAAGTTTAATTCAGTTTAAAATATCCATCAAAAAGTTCTATCTATCAATCATTTTTTGTACTTTTGTACTTGAAAACAAAGAGGCTTATACCTCCGCAACATGTATAACATTAAAAAAAAGGAGAAAACATGAAAAAGTTTTTGTTTTCTATGGCTTTGGCATTAGGTGCTATATGCATGCCAAGTCAAGCAAATGCGGCTGAAATGGCTTCGCCAGTAGTTAATCCTGTAAAAGCTGCGGCTCCAGTCAGCTTAGCTTCAACAGAAGATGATGATGTCGTCATCATCATTATAATTATAGAGCAACCTGATGATGGTGGTGGTCTAACGACCTTATAATGTTCACTACTGTTTTTATCAAGCTGTGACTTTTAAATCATAGATGAGAGTAAGCGTTTTTAACATATTAGAACGCTTACTCTCTATTCAAATTAAGAAAAAATGTTATGAAAAAAATATTACTCTCATTTTTGTGCTTCTGTTTTTGCTTGTTAGTTTCTGCGCAGAAAGTAGGATTGGTCATACAATATAATATGGCTATGCAAATTCCGAAGAAAGTCTATGAGATGCCTGATTTAAGTAAAAGACAATTGGTTATAAACAAATTGTTAAACCAACACCAGACTTATACATTGTTTACGAATGGCAATGAATGTGCATTTTCAGCAATGGGCATTGATAACAATGTCATCAAGATTGAAGGTAATGGCTCATGCTATACTAATATGAAAGATAATAAAGAGATAAGCATAAAGAAGATAGTTGATAAGCCTTTCATTGTGTCTTCTGATACCCTAAAAAACGAATGGGACTTGTATCTTGATGAGACAACAGATGTGTTGGGCAAGAAATGTTCGAAGGCAGTAAATAAAAAGTATCATTCTGTAGTTGCTTGGTTCTGTCCAGAAGTGCCATCTTCTGTAGGTCCTTGTGGATATATTGGCCTTCCAGGAGCGATTCTCCGCTTGACAACATCAACTGCGATATATGAGGCAACAAATATCTTGCCAACAAAAGAAAAAGTCAAGATAGAGTTACCTAAAGGAAAGATTATGCAGAAGCAAGCTTTTGAAAAGTTGCAAAAAAAGAATATTGAAGAACTGCAAAGTAATGACAGCGGCAAAGGTAATGTCATTGTTTTGTAGTGTTGGATAAAACCAAAGAAAGTATGGGACATTTAAGAAGTTTCGTTTTATGTATGCTGATGTGCGTATGTAAATTTTCTATAGCACAAAATATATCGGGTATGGTTGTTGACGCACAAAACACAGCCATACCCTATTGTACTGTTACATGTTCACAAGATAGTGTGGCACATTCCATAATCTCGTATGCAATAACAAAAGACGATGGGTCATTTACTATCCAATCCCACAAATCGTTGTCCTCATTTTGGTTGACAGCAAGATGTGTCGGATATGCAACACTGAGAATACATTATAAAGAAGTGCCGACAGCCCCATTACGCTTAGTGATAGAAGAGGATAGCTATACTTTGTCAGAAATAACGGTAAAAGGAAGAAACTTAGGGGCGAAAATCAAGAATGACACAATTGAATTTAGTCCAGATGTGTTTAAAAACGGAAGTGAACAGAGCATGAGCGATGTCATTAAAAAGTTGCCAGGAATGACTGTTGATGAGTCGGGAAATGTTTCCTACCAAGGGAAAAAAATAGATAAGTTCTTGGTCAATGGCGAAGATGTGCTTTCTACAGGAGGACATGCACTAAAAACTTTGTCTGCAGACTTTGCTTCTGGTGTGGAGCTACTGAACAATTACAATGACGGAAATGTAGGAAACTCTTTCAATTCAAAAGAGGCAACTGCACTGAACCTTATTAATAAAGACTTACACAACAAATGGGCAGGAAACTTTACAGAAGGGGGTGGTGTTAAGAACAAGTTTGACAGCAAGAACTCAGCTTTGAAGATGGACAAAAAAGTGTCTGCATCCATCATTGCAAATGCTAACAACACCAATGAGACAGTTTTCTCTATAATGGACTATCTCAATGCCAATGGCGGTCTTACAGGAGTAAAAACAACCAATGGATTTGCGCAACTGAGCCTTTCAAGTGCAGAAAGAAATGTCTTGATGCCAAGCAATGACGAATACAAAAGGACTTCTGGTATCGGTAATGTCAACTTAACATTGAAACCGACTTCGCACTACAATGCCACGATAGGTGTCATCCACAATGAAATGGATGCAAAGTCTGCATTGTCAACGGAACAACATATAAAGGTGGCGCAGGAAGTTATACGTAAGTCAACAGAAGAGAATGGCAAGAAAAGAGGTAACTTCAGTTCATTTAACCTCAGTCAAAAATGGGATGTCAATCCATATGCAAGTTTGCGTTTCCAAACGAAGTTGGCATATAGCGACATGAGAAACAATATGTCTATCATGGATTATTATAACAATAATTCCGATAGAAATGCTGACAATGACAAGAACAAAGGATTTAATGTATTACAACAGGTAAACTTAAATTCATTGATAGGCAAAGGCCTGCTTTATGGAAGTGTAGATTTCGCTTTTTCTAAATCAGAAAGAAACTTGGATGTTCTTTCCTCTTATGAACTGCCTAACGAATACAAACAGGTAGATGATTCTTACTATATAGATAAAGATTTGAAGAAGCTAAATGTGGCAGGTGCTGTAGGCTATGTATTTCCTATTTTCCATAAAATCAACTTGAAATGGGAATTGTCTGGTCAGAACTCCGATTCATGGATAGACCAAAATGTAGATAGCGAACACTTGAACAGTCACAATTTCGGGATTTATGGAGGACTTATGAAGAACAAAGGTCTCTTTAGGTTTGATGCTGGTGTTAGATTTTCTGATTATGGGAATAGCACAAACATCAATGGACTAGTGACAAAGTCTGTAACCAAGTGGGAGCCATCCTTTGCGACAGAATTACGTTTCAGTCAGCAACACTCCGTTGCTTTTGGGCTGAGTTACAAATATGTTCCAACCGATATTGAAGCACTATCGAGACTGTCTGTCATCAATAGCTATGATGAGGTTACAGGTGCTTCCTCATATACAAAGTTAGGCTACAATGCACTGAACATGAATATTGCTTATAAGTTGTATAGTTTGTATAGCAGAACGACTATATATACATATTTGACTTACGAGAAGGCAGATAACACCGAAATGCTGAACTATCAGAATGACGGTTTGTTGCACAACCAAAATTATATGGATGGAGGAGAAAAGGAAACTGTAAGTGCAACTTTATATGCCAACAAAGGATTGGGCAATTTGCCAATTGATGCCAAACTGACCACCACATTTTTGTGGAATCGAAACGAAATCGCATACAATTCCATTCCATATAAAATGTTGATAGGGAGTTTAAAGACTGACTTAGGCTTCGCCTCACGTTTTAAGATTCCTTTCAATGTTGAAATTGACGGTTTGTACAACAAGTTGACAAATAAAGTTACCGACTTAAACATCGATTCTAGTGACAAGGAAATTGGTGGAACTGCAAAACTAATATTTGCGAAGAACAAGTTCGCCAGTTTTGTTACCGGCAAGTGGAACAAGATTGAGAATACAAGCGGAAGTAAGATATTGCGAGATATTGATTTTTCCATTTCCTATAAAATCAAAAAATTCACATGCAAACTTTCTGGTACGAATATCTTTCACCTTAACGGAATCAATTGGTTAAAACAAAATGTTACACCAACTTACACATCCTATGTTAGATACAAACAACATTCTGGAAATGTTATGTTGTCTTTAACATATCAATTATAAAAGCAACAAAGAGGCAGTTTACCCTAATATAGTAAATATAGTAAGCTGCCTTCTTTGTTCTTGTAAAAAGTATATTAAGGTTTGAAACGACACTGTGTTTGTAACCTTATATTATTCAACTGTTCCTTAAACCATTCAACTATAGGTTGTCTATTTATATACAAAAAACATCAAGATACCCCTATATATAATTAGGTGTCATAACCGACAGACGGAGCGTGCTTGTTTTCCAACTATGCTATGTTCTGTTTCTATATTCTTTGTTTCGTGTTTTTCAGCAGTATCTTGCTCCTGTGGTGGTGCCAATTCTAACTGTATTTTCCTATCCAATGCCGCCAGTTCCGCTTTCAGACCTTTCAGTTCTTCCTCTTTCTTCCATGTCTTGCCAGCTATCTCTTCCAGTTGCGGTATTTCCTTTTCCAAAGCCTTGCACCTTGAATCATACTGTTCAATGTAGCTCGGTATCTTCTGTAAGGCATTCAGAAAGTTGTTTGCCGCTGCTATCGGGTCCGACTTGGCAATGTGACCGTAGTTGTACTGGTACTTGTAATTGCCCTCGACAAAAAAGCGGTTGTCAACAAATGGAAGACCATTCTCGAAACTTGTCTCGCTGACAATCTTGACAGGGAATCCGTAGATTTCTCCAATCCGCTTGTATTGTCCGCCAGTTGTCTCTTTCTCCGCCAACATTTGCAGATGCTTTCCTATAACCTCTAAGTTCGTGGACTCCACACCATCAAGAGTGATGAGGTTGAGGATGTTGCCGTCCTTGTCTTTCTTGGCTTTGCCCATAAACTTGCCGTAGTCCTCGGTCATTCCCTTGAGAGAGGCTTTGTTGTTGCCCAGCTCTGCCGTCTTTGACTGCAATTTTGTTTCTGAGTCACGCTTGCCCTTGTTAAACGATTTGCGCTCACCCTCCAGAGAAGCAATCTTCTTCTCCAGCTTCGCCTTGTCAAGCAAGTCGGTATTTCCTGAGAGAATAGCCATATACTCGGAAAAATTCATACCCGATTTCTCGTCCATTGCTCCCTCGTCAATGGTTCTCGCCCCCAAGGCTCCGCTTTTCAACTGCGAGATAAAAGTCTGCTTGCAGTGCAGGAGGTTGAACTTGTAAGAGTCAAGCGACTTTTCCACCGCATAAATGATGACATTCACCTTGTTATCGGCATACAGTTTAGCAATCTCGTTGCCTGCACGCACCCCTCGACCGTCACGCTGTGCCAAGTCTGACGGTCGCCACGGTGTATCCAAATGATGGATAGCAACACACCTTTTTTGTGCATTTACGCCTGTACCTAACATAGATGTGGAGCCGAACAATACTCGTACCGAACCCTCGTTCATGGCTGCTATCACCGCCTTTCTTGCCCTCTCGTTCTTGCATTCCTGAATGAAGCGGATTTCAGATGACGGTATGCCGTAATCCTCTATCAGCTTGCGCTTGATTTCAGAATACACGTTCCATTCGTCCGGTCGATATGTTCCTAAGTCGGAGAACACGAACTGCGTACCCTTATGACCGTCGTAACGGTGATAGTAGTCGGCTATCATCTTGGCACAATGGCTCGCCTTGTTGTCGGGATGGTCCTCACAAGTTGGGTCTATCATGCGCATGTCGAGTGCCATCTTTCGGGCATAGTCCGTGGCTATGAGCATCTTTGCCTTCTCTTCCGTTTCTGACAGTGGAAGTCTCCCGAGGATGGTGGCATCACCCGTCTTGGCAAACTCCATCAGCTTTTGGATGAAG
>OGYV01000769.1_pt1 | contig 25823 bp, 20 predicted proteins | sample 1576651 | NCBI WGS metagenome assembly OGYV01 (sample SAMEA3541570, study PRJEB24748) | human gut metagenome | biome: human gut; feature: human-associated habitat; material: faeces | place: China | collected 2012
GAGCACATCACTCATAATGATGGGGTCACAGGTTCGAATCCCGTCGTAGCCACCAAATTCTGAATGTGTCGAATACGTTCGGCAAATTCAAAAACCAATTTGTTGGGGTATCGCCAAGCGGTAAGGCACCGGATTCTGATTCCGGCATTCCGAGGTTCGAATCCTCGTACCCCAGCCACATTAAAAAAGCTCGCTTCGGCGAGCTTTTTGCTTTTCTGCGTTCATTCAATGTCGAATGCGATGTTGACACGTCTTATCCTTCAATGTCGGATGCGACGCTGCCGCGTCTTATCCGACCTACGGTTGGCACGCATCCGGCAATGTTGTAAGGCTACAACCCTAACGCATATTTCAGCGCCTGACGTTTCAACACGCCAGCACGCTCCGCCGCCATCAAACCAAGATTACGCACAAAACGCAGCGGCGGCAGATTATTACTGAATCCGGCATAAAACAGATCCATACCGCTCTGCATAATGAAGTTATCCGCCATGCGCCGCATCTGGTAACGCTTGAGGACAGGATAACTGGCCCACGCTTCGCCGTAGCTGCGGGCATTCACCAGAACATCAATCAGGGCATCGACATCACGATAACCAAGATTCACCCCCTGCCCCGCCAGCGGATGGATGGTATGCGCGGCATCGCCCACCAGTGCAAGCCCTGGTTGCACATACTGCAACGCATGGCGACGCGTCAGCGGAAACGCACCAGCGGCAAGCGGTGTCACGTAACCCAGACGCGACGGGAAATGCTTCGCGATTTCCGTCTGGAGCTGCGCCATATTCATATTCTGCAACTGGCGAATACGCGCCGGAGAGTCATACCACACCAGCGATGCCCAGTTATCAAACAACGGCAGAAACGCACGCGGTCCGTCCGGGGTAAATTGCTGCCAGGTGCTGTCGCCGGGATCGTTCTCACACTGTACGCTAATCAACATGCACGACTGCGCATACTGCCAGGCATGAACGCCAATTCCCGCCATCTGCCGCACCTGAGAATTTGCGCCGTCGGCACCAATCACCAGTTTCGCGCGGATCGTTTCACCGCCCTTCAGTTCCAGCTCCTGAAGATCATTATCTCGATGTAATGCAATCAGCGAGCCTGGCACACGTAACGTTACTTTCGGATGCGCTTCCAGCTCCTGCCACAACGCCTGTTGCAGGACTGTGTTTTCCACCATGTAGCCAAGCAACGGCAACTTTAATTCGGCTGCGTCAAATACCACATGTGCCGTTTCCCACTCCCAGGTTTCCAGTCTGCGGTAAGGATGGCAACGCATAGCCTGTACTGCATCCCAGACCCCTAACCCTTTAAGCAATGATACCGAAGCCGCGCTGATCGCCGAGATCCGCACGTCCGGTTGGCTGTCAGCAACAAACGGCGCAGGTTCTGCGTGCTCGATCACCGTTACCGCAAATCCGTGCTGTGCCAGCCCCAGCGCCAGTGCGCCGCCGACCATTCCTCCGCCGACAATGGCAATTTCCGTTGGTTGATTTGTCATGGTCAATCATCCTGTTAGCAATATGCTTTAAGTTTACAGGATTTTTACCCCTAAGGGCTGATAACGCTCATACTGGTCACAACGGCAGCAAAGCATTACACTATGCGCCCTGCATTCCTGGCTACTATTTCGCAAGAGCAAGTCGATGACCAAAAAACTCCATATTAAAACCTGGGGCTGTCAGATGAACGAGTACGATTCATCTAAGATGGCCGATCTGCTGGATGCCACCCACGGCTATCAACTGACCGACGTGGCGGAAGAAGCGGATGTGCTGCTGCTGAACACCTGCTCAATCCGCGAGAAGGCTCAGGAAAAAGTCTTCCATCAGTTGGGTCGCTGGAAACTGTTAAAAGAGAAGAATCCAGACCTGATTATCGGCGTCGGTGGCTGCGTGGCATCGCAAGAAGGCGAGCACATTCGCCAGCGCGCCCACTATGTCGATATTATTTTTGGGCCGCAAACGCTGCACCGTCTGCCGGAGATGATCAACTCCGTGCGCGGCGACCGCAGCCCGGTTGTAGATATCAGCTTCCCGGAAATCGAGAAGTTTGACCGTCTGCCGGAACCGCGCGCCGAAGGGCCGACCGCGTTTGTCTCCATCATGGAAGGCTGCAATAAATACTGCACCTACTGCGTGGTGCCTTACACCCGTGGTGAAGAGGTAAGCCGTCCGTCCGACGATATTCTGTTTGAAATTGCCCAGCTTGCGGCTCAGGGCGTGCGTGAAGTCAACCTGCTCGGTCAGAACGTGAACGCCTGGCGTGGTGAAAACTACGACGGCACCACCGGATCGTTTGCCAATCTGCTGCGTCTGGTTGCAGCGATCGACGGGATCGATCGTATTCGCTTTACCACCAGCCATCCGATCGAATTCACCGACGATATCATCGAAGTGTATCGCGACACGCCGGAGCTGGTGAGCTTCCTGCATCTGCCGGTACAGAGCGGTTCCGATCGCATTCTGAACCTGATGGGCCGTACCCATACGGCGCTGGAGTACAAAGCGATCATCCGTAAACTGCGTGCGGCGCGTCCGGATATTCAGATCAGTTCTGACTTCATTGTTGGCTTCCCTGGCGAAACCACCGAAGACTTCGAGAAAACGATGAAGCTGATTGCCGACGTCAATTTCGACATGAGCTACAGCTTTATCTTCTCTGCACGTCCGGGTACACCAGCCGCCGATATGGTTGATGATGTTCCGGAAGAAGAGAAGAAGCAGCGTCTGTATATTCTGCAAGAGCGCATTAATCAGCAAGCGATGGCGTGGAGCCGCCGGATGCTCGGCACCACCCAGCGTATTCTGGTAGAAGGTACATCGCGTAAGAGCATCATGGAGCTTTCCGGGCGTACGGAAAATAACCGCGTGGTCAACTTCGAAGGCACGCCGGATATGATCGGTAAATTCGTCGATGTAGAAATTACCGACGTCTACCCGAACTCTCTGCGCGGTAAAGTGGTGCGTACTGAAGATGAAATGGGTCTGCGCGTGGCAGAAACACCGGAATCAGTGATTGCCCGTACCCGCAAAGAAAACGACCTTGGCGTGGGTTATTATCAGCCGTAATTCTCAGGCCTGCCGTTCCGGTGGGCCTTGTTTTTTCTCTCTTTATCCCCATCTTTATCGCAATGCTTGCGCCTTTTTCCTGTGGCGTGAATAATTTCCTTATAGGCCGGTGAATGTTCAGCTTCCGGCGGCATACAGATAAGAGGAACGGTTTGAACATAGACACTCGCGAAATCACCCTGGAGCCAGCAGACAATGCGCGTCTGTTGAGCCTGTGCGGCCCGTTTGATGACAACATCAAGCAGCTCGAACGCCGTCTCGGCATCGAAATCAATCGCCGCGATAACCACTTTAAACTGACCGGCCGTCCGATTTGCGTCACCGCTGCGGCAGACATTCTGCGTAGCCTGTATGTCGATACTGCCCCGATGCGCGGTCAGATTCAGGATATCGAACCGGAACAGATCCACCTTGCGATTAAAGAAGCGCGGGTACTGGAGCAAAGCGCGGAGAGCGTGCCGGAGTACGGCAAAGCGGTCAATATCAAAACCAAACGCGGCGTAATTAAGCCGCGCACGCCAAACCAGGCGCAGTACATCGCCAATATTCTCGACCATGACATTACCTTCGGCGTTGGCCCGGCGGGTACGGGTAAAACCTACCTGGCAGTGGCTGCGGCAGTTGATGCCCTGGAGCGTCAGGAGATTCGCCGTATTCTGCTGACTCGTCCGGCGGTCGAAGCCGGTGAGAAACTGGGCTTCCTGCCTGGCGATTTAAGCCAGAAAGTAGACCCGTATCTGCGCCCACTGTACGACGCGCTGTTTGAAATGCTGGGCTTTGAGAAAGTCGAGAAACTGATTGAGCGCAACGTTATTGAAGTCGCGCCGCTGGCCTATATGCGTGGTCGTACGCTGAATGACGCCTTTATCATTCTCGATGAGAGCCAGAACACCACCATCGAACAGATGAAGATGTTCCTGACCCGTATCGGTTTTAACTCAAAAGCGGTTATCACCGGCGACGTCACACAGATCGACCTGCCGCGTAATACTAAATCAGGCTTACGTCATGCCATCGAAGTGCTGGCCGATGTCGAAGAGATCAGCTTTAACTTCTTCCACAGCGAAGACGTGGTTCGTCACCCGGTGGTGGCGCGTATCGTTAACGCCTATGAAGCCTGGGAAGAAGCCGAACAAAAACGTAAAGCGGCGCTGGCGGCAGAACGCAAGCGCGAAGAACAGGAACAAAAATGAGTCAGGTGATCCTCGATTTACAACTGGCATGTGAAAATAATTCCGGGTTACCGGAAGAGAGCCAGTTTCAGACATGGCTGAATGCGGTGATCCCGCAGTTTCAGGAAGAGTCGGAAGTGACTATTCGCGTGGTCGATACCGCCGAAAGCCACAGTCTGAATCTGACCTATCGCGGTAAGGATAAGCCGACCAACGTGCTCTCCTTCCCGTTTGAAGTGCCGCCTGGCATGGAAATGTCGCTACTGGGCGATCTGGTTATCTGCCGTCAGGTGGTTGAGAAGGAAGCTCAGGAGCAAGGCAAACCACTGGAGGCGCACTGGGCGCATATGGTGGTGCACGGCAGTCTGCATTTGTTAGGTTACGATCACATCGAAGATGACGAAGCAGAAGAAATGGAAGCCCTCGAAACAGAGATTATGCTTGCTCTGGGCTATGAGGATCCGTACATTGCCGAGAAAGAATAATTTGCCAGGCATTTGACTGGCAGACGTCCCCGCCGTTGGTGATTAACGACGGCGTTTTGATTAACTAACATGAGAACCCATACGACGCCATGAGCGACGACAATTCACACAGTAGTGACACGATAAGCAACAAGAAGGGATTTTTCTCCCTGTTACTCAGCCAACTTTTCCACGGTGAACCGAAAAACCGTGACGAACTGCTGGCGCTGATCCGTGATTCCGGGCAGAACGACCTTATCGACGAAGATACGCGCGATATGCTCGAAGGGGTGATGGACATCGCAGACCAACGCGTTCGCGACATCATGATCCCCCGCTCCCAGATGATTACCCTGAAACGCAACCAGACGCTGGACGAATGCCTTGATGTCATCATCGAGTCCGCCCACTCACGTTTCCCGGTGATTAGCGAAGACAAAGATCACATTGAAGGGATTCTGATGGCGAAAGACTTGCTGCCGTTTATGCGCAGCGATGCTGAAGCCTTCAGCATGGACAAAGTGTTACGTCAGGCGGTTGTCGTTCCTGAAAGTAAGCGCGTAGACCGGATGCTGAAAGAGTTTCGCTCTCAGCGTTACCACATGGCGATCGTCATTGACGAATTCGGTGGGGTTTCCGGTCTGGTGACCATTGAAGACATCCTGGAACTGATTGTTGGTGAGATTGAAGACGAGTATGACGAAGAAGATGATATCGACTTCCGTCAGCTGAGTCGTCATACCTGGACCGTGCGCGCACTGGCTTCCATTGAAGACTTCAACGAAGCGTTCGGCACCCACTTTAGCGATGAAGAAGTCGACACTATCGGTGGTCTGGTGATGCAGGCATTCGGGCATCTTCCGGCGCGTGGCGAAACCATCGACATCGACGGTTACCAGTTCAAAGTGGCGATGGCCGACAGTCGGCGTATTATTCAGGTTCATGTCAAAATCCCGGATGACTCACCCCAGCCGAAGCTGGATGAATAAAACCGAAACTGGATAGATAACTACATGGCTTTTGCCTCATTAATTGAACGCCAGCGCATTCGCCTGCTGCTGGCGTTATTATTCGGTGCCTGCGGAACGCTGGCCTTCTCTCCTTACGATATCTGGCCTGCGGCGATTATTTCGCTGATGGGGCTTCAGGCGTTGACCTTTAACCGTCGTCCACTCCAGTCTGCCGCTATTGGCTTTTGCTGGGGATTTGGTCTCTTTGGCAGCGGTATTAACTGGGTCTATGTCAGCATCGCGACCTTTGGCGGAATGCCTGGCCCGGTTAACATCTTCCTGGTGGTGCTGCTGGCAGCGTATTTGTCGCTGTATACCGGACTGTTTGCTGGCGTGCTGTCGCGCCTGTGGCCGAAAACCACCTGGCTGCGCGTGGCGATTGCCGCCCCTGCTCTCTGGCAAGTGACCGAGTTTCTGCGCGGTTGGGTACTGACTGGCTTCCCGTGGTTACAGTTCGGCTATAGCCAGATTGATGGCCCGTTAAAAGGGCTGGCACCGATAATGGGCGTGGAAGCCATTAACTTCCTGCTGATGATGGTTAGTGGCCTGCTGGCACTGGCGTTGGTCAAACGCAACTGGCGTCCGCTGGTGGTGGCCGTCGTGCTGTTTGCCCTACCCTTCCCGCTGCGTTACATCCAGTGGTTTACCCCGCAACCGGAGAAAACCATTCAGGTTTCGATGGTTCAGGGCGATATTCCGCAATCGCTGAAATGGGACGAAGGCCAACTTCTTAATACGCTGAAGATTTACTACAACGCAACGGCACCGCTGATGGGCAAATCATCGTTGATTATCTGGCCGGAGTCGGCGATAACCGATCTGGAAATTAATCAGCAGCCGTTCCTCAAAGCACTGGACGGTGAGTTGCGTGATAAAGGTAGCTCGCTGGTCACCGGGATTGTCGACGCGCGTCTCAATAAGCAGAACCGCTACGATACCTACAACACCATCATCACGCTGGGTAAAGGTGCACCGTACAGCTACGAATCAGCCGATCGCTATAACAAAAACCATCTGGTGCCGTTTGGCGAGTTTGTCCCGCTGGAGTCGATTCTGCGTCCGTTAGCGCCGTTCTTTGATCTGCCGATGTCGTCGTTCAGCCGTGGGCCATATATCCAGCCGCCGCTGTCAGTAAATGGTATTGAGCTTACTGCGGCTATTTGCTACGAGATCATTCTCGGCGAGCAAGTGCGCGATAACTTCCGCCCGGATACCGACTATCTGCTGACTATCTCCAACGATGCGTGGTTTGGTAAGTCTATTGGTCCATGGCAGCACTTCCAGATGGCGCGAATGCGTGCGCTGGAGCTGGCGCGCCCACTGTTGCGCAGCACCAACAACGGCATTACGGCGGTGATTGGCCCGCAGGGTGAGATTCAGGCGATGATCCCGCAGTTCACCCGCGAGGTGTTGACCACTAATGTGACACCGACCACCGGACTCACACCGTATGCACGTACCGGCAACTGGCCGCTGTGGGTGCTGACGGCACTGTTTGGTTTTGCCGCTGTGCTGATGAGTCTGCGAGCACGTAAACGTTGATGTGCCTGATGTATCCTGCATGAGCAAAACGTACTTTCTCATTGAGCTTTGGGGCATGGTTATCATGCCCCTTTTTCTTACGGTTCAGGGATACAAGCCACATTGCCATATTGGGGATGACGAATAATTGCCTGCGGATCAAGCGAGCGCGTCCTGTCCATTTGGATCAACCCGTTCTTCGCCATGACAAATATTTTTCTACCATCCGCTGAAAAACGAAGGTGATTAACGTAGCTGGCAGGATAAACGCCAATAATCTGCCCGGCATTAATATTGAGCAGGATGACATAACCTTGCAGGCCATATGACACCAACGCTAAATATTGACCGTCCGGGCTAATACCCTCAACGGAATAAACGCTCCTGCTACACCATTGCGTCATAATGCTGGCTTGTTGATCCCCTACGCTTATACGTGAAATCCCCTGACTATCGGCAAAAATAACCTCGCCATTTTTTGGTCGGAATCCCATCGCAGAAACGACACCACGCGCATCACCTGCGGGAAAGTCTTCTTTCTGATGCGTGATGGTATTGATCCGCACGATGTTACCTCTGCCTGCTCCCGGAACCAGTAATGTTCTTTCATCCGGGGAAAGTGCCATAACCCAGGCGCCTGGTTTACCGCTCGTCCCCGTCCCGTCGTATTTCTCCAGCGGGATATCCGCCACATGCTGATAAGTCACCAGATCAATCGCTGACACACTATTACTGGTGCGATTCATCACCCAGGCTTTTGTGCCATCACGCGAGAGGATAAAACTGTCAGGATGTGCACCGGTGGTAATCGACTGAATAATCTCCCCTGTCGCCACGTTAATGACCGATAACGCATTCGCTTCAAATGACGTCGCATAAATCAACTTTTCATCCGGGCTTAATGCCAGCGATCTGACGCCCTGATCTTTACAGCCACCACAATGTTTGACTGACTTTTCTTTCGCTATGGGCGCTGTAAAGGTATGCAGGATTTTCTTTTGTCCGAGGTCGAAAACAACAATGCTGTTGGTGTTTTCAATTGCGGCATACAACGTATTACCATCCCGACTGATCGCCATATCATGGATATCGGCAATCTCAGCGAGTAAATCACCACTGGCCTGTTCACGACTTACCGGAGCGGATAATGTTTCCCTGAGGGCGTTGCGTTCCTCCGCTAACTGTTGTTTTTTTTGTCGTCGCTCTTGTTCAATCTCCTGCGGATAAAACGCTTCACGCAGGCTTTGCCTGACCTGTAAAACTGACTCATCCATCTGCTGCTGCGCAAGCCAGATAGCCCCGGTCAGAAGAAGACTGCCCGCAACAATAATCCCGCCTTCCGTAACGAGTCGGTTTTGCCCAGATAAACGCGCGCTCAGCCAACCCAACGCGCCACCCGCAATCAGGCCGCCAATGTGGCAAGCGTTATCTATTCCTGTTTGCCGGGCACCGTACAACAGTGTCAGCGCCACCATACCCAACAGAGGAAATACTCGCCGCTGGTTTTTATGGTGTGTGCCCGCACCTGAAGCAAGCTGTGTTGCTATCGCAGCGCCAGCTATTCCCATAATTGCCCCGGATGCCCCAACGCTGATGACTATCTGCTCACTTTCGCGTAACGCATAACAGGCGCTGATTAGCCCACCAAAGACGCCGGAGAATAACCAGATAATCAGGAGTCGCCATTTCCCCAGAATACGTTCCACCACTCCCCCCACCACCAGGAGTGCAAACATATTCATCAGCAAATGAGAAACACTGCTGTGCAGAAAGACACTGCTCAATAAGCGCCAGGATTCACCCGACAACGTGAGAGAAGCAACGTTAGCACCGAGATGGATAAGTGCGGATTGATCGACTTCTTCATAACTCATCCATTGTGCGAGGTAACAAAATATCCCAACACAGAGCGCAAAAAGGATAAGGGTTATTGCGGGTAATTGAACATTTAACGGCTTAGCCGAAGATGCAGACATAAGGTGATTCTTCCTTGAAAAGACAGGTAAAAAGCATTTCCCCGTGTGCAGTTATCATCCCGGCAAACGTCCCATACCGAAAAGTTAACTCTGTCCGAAATATGACTTTTTCAGCCTGAAATTACAATCGTAATTAATTCACTCCTAAGTATTTTTTGGCATGTAAGTTGCTTTATTTACTGTGTAAGCAATGAAATCAGCCGCGATGCAACCGGGTTGCACCACCACAAATCAGCGGTAGCACCAAAAAGGTGCGGTTTAAGAATTTTGCTTCGGAATGGTGCGGCGCATCTCGCAAAAACAAACAATAAAACAGCAATATCTTTACATTTAGCCAAACTAAATGTTACCTAACAGGCACAACACTGCACAATAAAGTTGCAGACGATAACAACACAAACACTCACAACGGGTATCCATGCGTTCTTAACGCAGAAGATAAAGGAGTTGGATATGCAATTACGTAAACCTGCCACAGCAATCCTCGCCCTGGCGCTTTCCGCAGGACTGGCACAGGCAGATGACGCCGCCCCGGCAGCAGGCAGTACGCTGGACAAAATCGCCAAAAACGGTGTGATTGTCGTCGGTCACCGTGAATCTTCAGTACCTTTCTCTTATTACGACAATCAGCAAAAAGTGGTGGGTTATTCGCAGGATTACTCCAACGCCATTGTTGAAGCAGTGAAAAAGAAACTCAACAAACCGGACTTGCAGGTAAAACTGATTCCGATTACCTCACAAAACCGTATTCCTCTGCTGCAAAACGGCACTTTCGATTTTGAATGTGGTTCTACCACTAACAACGTCGAACGCCAAAAACAGGCGGCTTTCTCTGACACTATTTTCGTGGTCGGTACGCGCCTGCTTACCAAAAAGGGCGGCGATATCAAAGATTTTGCCGATCTGAAAGGCAAAGCCGTAGTCGTCACTTCCGGCACTACCTCTGAAGTTTTGCTCAACAAACTGAATGAAGAGCAAAAAATGAATATGCGCATCATCAGCGCCAAAGATCACGGTGACTCTTTCCGCACCCTGGAAAGCGGTCGCGCTGTTGCCTTTATGATGGATGACGCTCTGCTGGCCGGTGAACGTGCGAAAGCGAAGAAACCAGACAACTGGGAAATCGTCGGCAAGCCGCAGTCTCAGGAAGCCTACGGTTGTATGTTGCGTAAAGATGATCCGCAGTTCAAAAAGCTGATGGATGACACCATCGCGCAGGTGCAGACCTCCGGTGAAGCGGAAAAATGGTTTGATAAGTGGTTCAAAAATCCCATTCCGCCGAAAAACCTGAACATGAATTTCGAGCTGTCAGACGAAATGAAAGCACTGTTCAAAGAACCGAATGATAAGGCACTGAACTAATTACAAGAACCAGGGGCGGAAATTCCAGCCCTCTCGATTGTTACGTAGCACGGACAGACTATACGCCTGATGGTCGTTCCCCATCGGGCCTGAAAACCGCAATACGCTGGGTAACAATCTTCGAGGGTAGCAGTTAACGCTGCTACCCTCTTTTTTCTGGAGTAGATTTATGTCTATAGACTGGAACTGGGGTATTTTTTTACAACAAGCCCCGTTCGGCAACACCACCTATCTTGGTTGGATCTGGAGTGGTTTTCAGGTGACGATCGCTTTGTCGATCTGCGCCTGGATTATCGCTTTCCTCGTCGGTTCATTTTTCGGCATTTTACGTACCGTTCCAAACCGTTTTCTCTCCGGTCTGGGTACGTTGTATGTCGAACTGTTCCGCAACGTGCCGTTGATTGTGCAATTCTTTACCTGGTATCTGGTGATCCCGGAGCTGTTGCCGGAGAAAATCGGCATGTGGTTTAAGGCCGAGCTGGATCCCAATATTCAGTTTTTCCTTTCATCCATGCTCTGCCTGGGGCTGTTTACCGCCGCCCGTGTTTGCGAACAGGTACGCGCCGCGATTCAGTCGTTGCCGCGTGGGCAAAAGAACGCCGCGCTGGCAATGGGTCTGACGCTACCGCAGGCTTACCGCTATGTACTGCTGCCTAATGCTTATCGCGTTATCGTCCCGCCGATGACCTCCGAGATGATGAACCTGGTGAAAAACTCCGCCATCGCCTCGACTATTGGTCTGGTGGATATGGCGGCGCAGGCGGGTAAATTGCTTGATTACTCAGCCCACGCCTGGGAGTCGTTTACCGCCATTACGCTTGCGTATGTGTTGATTAACGCTTTTATCATGCTGGTGATGACGCTGGTTGAACGTAAAGTTCGCCTGCCCGGCAACATGGGGGGCAAATAATGTACGAGTTTGACTGGAGTTCCATTGTCCCTTCCCTGCCATATCTGCTGGATGGACTGGTGATCACCCTGAAAATCACCGTCACGGCAGTCGTGATTGGTATTTTGTGGGGCACCATGCTGGCGGTGATGCGCTTGTCCAGCTTTGCGCCTGTTGCGTGGTTTGCCAAAGCCTACGTTAACGTATTCCGCTCGATTCCTTTAGTTATGGTTTTGCTGTGGTTTTACCTGATTGTGCCGGGTTTTCTGCAAAACGTGCTGGGATTATCGCCAAAAAATGATATCCGTTTAATTTCGGCAATGGTGGCGTTTTCGATGTTTGAAGCGGCCTACTATTCAGAGATTATCCGTGCCGGTATTCAAAGTATTTCCCGTGGTCAGTCGAGCGCCGCGCTGGCGTTGGGGATGACTCACTGGCAGTCGATGAAACTGATTATTCTGCCGCAGGCGTTCCGCGCGATGGTGCCGCTGCTGCTCACTCAGGGCATCGTACTGTTCCAGGATACCTCGCTGGTGTATGTGTTATCTCTGGCTGATTTCTTCCGTACCGCCTCAACCATTGGTGAGCGTGATGGTACGCAGGTCGAGATGATCCTGTTTGCCGGATTTGTTTATTTCGTTATTAGCCTTAGCGCATCGTTGTTGGTCAGCTACTTGAAAAGAAGGACAGCATAATGATTACCCTGAAAAATGTTTCAAAATGGTATGGTCACTTTCAGGTGCTGACCGACTGCTCAACCGAAGTGAAAAAAGGCGAAGTGGTGGTGGTTTGCGGCCCGTCTGGTTCCGGCAAATCAACGCTGATTAAAACCGTCAACGGCCTCGAACCGGTGCAGCAAGGTGAAATTACCGTCGATGGTATCGTGGTTAACGATAAGAAAACCGATCTGGCAAAGCTGCGTTCCCGCGTCGGGATGGTGTTCCAGCATTTCGAGTTGTTCCCCCATTTGTCGATTATTGAAAACCTGACCCTGGCGCAGGTGAAAGTGCTTAAACGCGATAAAGCGCCGGCTCGTGAAAAAGCATTGAAATTGCTGGAGCGCGTGGGACTTTCCGCACATGCCAATAAATTTCCGGCGCAGCTTTCCGGCGGTCAGCAGCAGCGTGTGGCGATCGCTCGCGCATTGTGTATGGATCCTATTGCGATGCTGTTCGACGAACCGACGTCGGCGCTGGATCCGGAGATGATCAACGAAGTGCTGGACGTGATGGTGGAACTGGCGAACGAAGGAATGACCATGATGGTGGTGACCCACGAAATGGGCTTTGCCCGCAAAGTGGCGAATCGGGTGATCTTTATGGATGAGGGTAAAATTGTCGAAGACTCGCCGAAAGACGCTTTCTTCGATGATCCGAAATCGGACCGCGCAAAAGACTTCCTCGCGAAAATCCTGCATTAATCACTCTGGCGCGCATACCCAAGTGCGCGCCATCTCACGCTTTATCGTTTCGCCCCTCGTATCTGTTACATCCTGGCGTTACCCTTGTCGCAAAGAAGCACACAACAAGGAGCAACAATGGCACTGCCAATTCTGTTAGATTGCGACCCAGGTCATGACGACGCTATCGCAATAGTTCTCGCCCTCGCCTCACCAGAGCTTGATGTCAAAGCAATTACGTCTTCCGCCGGAAACCAGACACCAGAAAAAACCTTACGCAATGTTCTTCGTATGCTGACCTTGCTCAATCGCACCGATATTCCGGTAGCAGGCGGCGCGGTAAAACCGTTAATGCGTGAGTTGATTATCGCGGACAATGTGCACGGCGAAAGCGGTCTCGACGGCCCGGCATTACCGGAACCGGCGTTCGCACCGCAAAACTGTACGGCGGTAGAGCTAATGGCGAAAACGCTGCGTGAAAGTGCGGAACCTGTCACGATTGTGTCTACCGGACCGCAAACTAACGTTGCCTTGCTGCTCAATAGCCATCCGGAACTGCATAGCAAAATTGCCCGTATCGTGATTATGGGCGGCGCAATGGGGCTTGGTAACTGGACGCCTGCGGCTGAATTTAATATTTACGTTGACCCGGAAGCGGCAGAAATTGTCTTCCAGTCAGGGATCCCGGTGGTGATGGCTGGTCTGGATGTTACTCACAAAGCACAAATCCACGTTGAAGACACTGAGCGTTTCCGCGCGATTGGCAACCCTGTTTCAACCATTGTTGCCGAACTGCTGGATTTCTTCCTCGAATATCATAAAGACGAAAAATGGGGCTTTGTCGGCGCACCGCTGCATGACCCATGCACCATCGCCTGGCTGTTGAAACCGGAGTTGTTTACCACTGTTGAGCGCTGGGTTGGCGTGGAAACACAGGGGAAATATACTCAGGGTATGACGGTTGTTGATTATTATTATCTGACTGGCAATAAACCGAATGCCACCGTAATGGTCGATGTTGATCGTCAGGGCTTTGTTGATTTACTGGCTGATCGTCTGAAATTTTACGCTTAACACACGTCATTGATTAAGATCACCACGCGTTACCTGGGTGGTCTTAATCTGTTTATCTCTTTTTCTTTCAAGATATAAATGCAATGGATAATGCAGAACTCGCCATTGGTATCGATCTCGGTACTACCAATAGTTTAATTGCCGTCTGGAAAGACGGTGCCGCGCAATTAATTCCAAATAAGTTCGGTGAATATTTAACACCATCCATAATTAGCATGGATGAAAATAATCATATTTTAGTCGGAAAACCGGCTGTATCACGGCGTACTTCGCATCCGGATAAAACGGCAGCGTTATTTAAACGTGCAATGGGCAGTAATACCAACTGGCGGTTAGGCAGCGACACATTTAACGCGCCAGAACTGTCCTCTTTGGTATTACGCTCATTAAAAGAAGATGCCGAAGAATTTCTGCAACGTCCGATTAAAGATGTGGTGATCTCCGTTCCGGCTTATTTCAGCGATGAACAACGCAAGCATACCCGTTTAGCAGCGGAGTTAGCCGGGTTAAATGCGGTACGCTTAATTAATGAACCCACAGCAGCTGCGATGGCGTATGGCCTGCATACCCAACAAAATACCCGTTCGCTGGTGTTTGATCTCGGTGGCGGCACGTTTGACGTTACGGTGCTTGAGTACGCCACGCCGGTGATTGAAGTTCACGCCTCCGCTGGCGACAACTTCCTCGGTGGCGAAGATTTTACCCATATGTTGGTCGATGACGTTTTAAAGCGCGCGGATGTCACCAGGACCACGCTTAACGAGAGTGAACTGGCAGCCTTGTATGCCTGTGTGGAAGCGGCAAAATGTAGCAATCAATCGCCATTACACATTCGCTGGCAGTACCAGGATGAAGCACGGGAATGCGAATTTTATGAGAATGAACTGGAAGATTTGTGGTTGCCGCTGCTCAATCGCTTGCGAGTGCCGATTGAACAGGCGTTGCGCGATGCGCGTCTGAAGCCGAGTCAAATCGACAGTCTGGTGCTGGTTGGCGGCGCGTCACAAATGCCGCTGGTGCAGCGAATCGCCGTGCGTCTGTTTGGCAAATTACCGTATCAAAGTTACGATCCGAGCACCATTGTCGCGCTGGGCGCAGCAATCCAGGCCGCCTGCCGCTTACGCAGTGAAGATATTGAAGAAGTGATCCTCACTGATATTTGCCCTTACTCGTTGGGCGTTGAAGTTAACCGCCAGGGCGTTTCCGGCATTTTCTCGCCGATTATTGAACGAAACACCACAGTACCGGTGTCGCGTGTAGAAACTTACTCGACCATGCACCCGGAACAGGATTCTATTACGGTTAACGTCTATCAGGGAGAAAACCACAAAGTTAAAAATAACATTCTGGTGGAATCCTTCGATGTGCCGTTGAAGAAAACCGGGGCTTATCAGTCGATTGATATTCGCTTTAGTTATGATATCAACGGCTTGCTTGAAGTTGACGTGCTTCTGGAAGATGGCAGCGTTAAGTCCAGAGTCATTAATCATAGCCCGGTAACATTGAGCGCGCAGCAGATTGAAGAGAGTCGGACGCGGTTATCCGCATTGAAAATTTATCCGCGCGATATGCTCATCAATCGCACCTTTAAAGCCAAACTGGAAGAGTTGTGGGCGCGGGCGCTGGGTGACGAGCGAGAAGAGATCGGCCGGGTGATCACCGATTTTGATGCGGCGTTGCAGTCAAACGATATGGCCCGCGTGGATGAAGTTCGGCGGCGGGCGAGCGATTATTTAGCCATTGAGATCCCATAAACACGGCTGCCGGATGCGGCGTAAACGCTGCATCCGGCATCGGCGCAAAAAACACATCGTCAGCTAAACAACATCGCGATTTTGCCGAGAGCATAACCTATAACCAGCACCGTTAAACTGATTTTGATAATGCTGGTAATGCTCTGTGGTTTTTCACCCTCATCATTTTTTTCTTCATGGTTTTCAGGTGTTGGCTCATCGACATCTTCATCCTCCGGCTCGAGTTTTACTTTCGTCAACAGCATCCGGGTGATAATGGCCTCTAATGGATGAGCATCTCCGCCTTCCAGCCTTGTATTAAGACGGGCCAGCATCTCTTGTTTCGGAAACGCTTCAAGTACTACCTGTTCCGCTACCCGATACAAATCCAGTAACGGTGAATCTTCTTCTGTCTCGCTACCGACTCTCGATTTCCACCACGCCCATGCTTTGCGTTTGAAGAATAACGACTCAATAAACGATTGACCTAACGGCGATAATTTTCCGCTATGTAAAATTTCCGCCCATAACAGCCGCGTCCGGGCGCTCTCACCAGGAACATATTTCAGCGGTTGACCTTGCGCATCTACCATGCTCCGCGCTTCGATAACCATCACTAATAACGCGAAATAATCCGGGCAATGACGCTTGCTCCACTGCAACAACAAATTATCAGCTTGTGTAGATGGGTAACTTTCCCGGTACGCGCAGAGATCGGCAAGCAGGCTTTCCCCCTCGCCGCAGTACAACCTTTGAGCACACAAGTAATATCGGGCATCTTCGCTTTCTGGTTCTTCCATTTGCCACTGTTTGGCTACAGGAATGAGTTCCGCCATACCTGTTTGCACCGAGCTGTACCAGCGCAACAGTTTGCGATGTAACTTTGCATCATCAGGAATGAACCACGGACCTTCCATCGCCAAAAACGCAGTGACGTAGTCAGGATGGTAACGGCAGCAACGTTCCAGCGCGAAGTAATACTCAACAGTCTGGTTCTGCAACGCAACGGGATATTCCAGAAGGCTAAGGAAATCGAAACAATCACCAGCCTGAATGGCCTCAAGAAAAGCCTCCCTTTCTTCCTCATCCATTCCTTCGCTGTCATTAAACGAATGCCAGTTCAAACGCTCTGCCAGCAAAGAAGCACAATTTAATGAAAGATATCGCGCTTCTATAGCGATTGCACACAGCGGCCAGCGTAATTGATCGACATCCTCCATGTTCCAGGTATTTAATTGCTGAATAAATTTCTGCCAGGCGGAGGGCTGAAAACGATCACTTTCTGAATCCAGTAATGTCCTGAATGCACGCAGTATTTCATGTTCAGCGGCGGCATCTTTTTCTTCATCATCTGCTTCCTCGACAGGATTTACCGCCAGTCGCAGCGCCTCTTCATAGGCCTGGCGTAATGCTTTAAACCCCTGCGGATCGGTTTCGGGATGACATAACGGTAAGCGAGCAAGATAAGCCTGGCGGATAATGTCTATTTGCGTCGTGCTTTCAATTTCGAGGATTTGCCAACATGTTTTCATAGGTCGCTCACATCCTTAAGCGTTACCGGGCATTCAGGCTGGACAGTTAATGGCTGCCAGGGAAGCGTGGCATAGAAACGATCGCTTCCCGCTGCCAGCTCTTCGAACATCCGACTCCCGGCGCTATCGTATTTGTACAGGGTTAGCGCCTCGCGTAGCGAAGTGTTGTCTTCGCACTGAGAAGATTGCCAGTAGAGACGTCCTAACGAATAGGCGGAAAAATAGTGCATCCAGCTGTGATAGTAATGGTGAGCTCGTACATAGACGCACGATTGCAGCCATAAACTCTCTTCTTCCGTCAGCCAGTTGTTGAGCACACCGACCCGTGACAGAAACCCCATTCGAACATAATCCCAGGCTTTGATTCCCCCTTCTCCACAGCACATAGCGGTTTGGGCAACGAATTGGGTATAAATCAACCCTCTCTCCGAGCCACCAGCAATTAATGCTTTCCACTCTTCAGGGGAAGAGCGATGCCATGTCAGATATAAGCCAGCTAAATCATTGGCATGACCATCATCAGTCATCTGATAAATAGTCTGAATTAAATCATCACGATTATTTATTCCCCAGGATGATGAGAGATCGAATTCTTTTATCCCGGTATACATTTTTGGCGAGTCATGCGCGGGTTTGCAACCCTGATTAAGTATTTCCATGGGCGCAGAAAGCGCAAAAAGAAGATATTGTTCTTCCTTATTCATTTGTTAATAATCCCTTAAGTGCATTAACTGACTACTTTTTATTATTGATGAGTATAAACTTGACGCTTTCAAAATAAAAAGAAAATCGAAGCATTCACATATGAATAAAAAATTAATGTATATATTCGCAATATTTATAGTTGCAGCAATTACCTGTATTAGCCAACCCAAGAAAACAACGTTGCGTGATAAAGCCATGGTGAATTATGCCTTTGATTATTTAAGCTCACCGGGCAGTCTACCGTTTACCACGGCGGCCACGGAGCTTTCCGCGATTCATGGTCACTCAACGTCGCAATATCGCCTTGGAGAATTTTATCTTCATGGTAGCGACGGTAAACCACTGGATTATACACAGGCGAGATACTGGTATGAGCAATCAGCAGAACAGGAAAATCCGCGCGCACAAAGCAAACTGGGGTGGATCTACCTCAAAGGTCTGGGGGTCAAACCCGACACCCGTAAAGCAATTCTCTGGTATAAGGAAGCAGCTGAACAAGGGTATGCTCATGCTCAATATACTTTAGGTTTGATCTACAGAAATGGCTCAGGTATTAATGTTAACCATTATGAATCTCAAAAATGGTTAAAACTGGCCGCCAAACAACATTACAAAAATGCGGAAAGATTACTTGCCGGGCTTCCCGCACATTAACGTCGACTGTCAACCGAACAGATGGAGTATTTTCCCTATCAAACCAGCAAAGATAAAAATATAGAAAATAATTTTAATGATGCCCAGACAGCCTGGCCCACCATCGTCAACGGGCATTGGCTGCGGTTGCGGCTCCGGTTCAACAGTTTGCTTCTCGGTAAAATTCGCCGCCTGAATTAATAATCGACGAATAATTAATGCTTCCAGTGGACAACGATCTTCTGCATCAAGGCGGCTCACAATCGGCATTAATGATTCTTCGGTTGGTTGGTTCGCCTGCACTAATTGTTTGGCAACTAAATATAATGGCCATAAGGGATGTTCTGTATCACGCGTGAGTGAGATCCGCGGCTTACGTCCTTTGTGCAAAACCATCTCGACCAGTGAACGCCCCAGAGCAGAGAGTTTTTCATCGCTGAGTATTTCGTATAAATGAAAACGCGTACGGGCGCTGTCGCCGGGGATATAAAGTAGCGGTTTTCCCTGATCGTTAACCAGTTCACGAGCTTCAATCATCATCACCACTAACGGGTAATAATCGACCCGATGCTGACGGCACCATTGCAATATTAAAGCATCCGCCTGGGTGGAGGGATACTCGCGCCAGTAGTCACAAAGTTCTGCCAGCAAGCTTTCGCCTTCTCCACAATAGACGCGTTGTGCGTATTCATAATAACGCGCATCTTCATTATCAGATTCAGCTTCCCGCCACGACCGGGCGTAATCCAGGAGTTCGGGAATTCCCAGGCGACCTGCGCTATACCAGCGGAGTAAATTTCTGTGCAGTTTTGCATCATCGGGGATAATCACTGCGCGATGTTGCGCTAAATACAATGTCAGCCATTCTGGATGCGATGACCAAATCCGAGCGAACATTTGGTAAAAATCGATGGTGTCATTTTGCACGGCAACGGGCAGATGCAGAATGGTCTGGAAGTTAAAAACATTCCCCTTCGCAATGGCATATAAAAAGGATTCCAGTTCTTCTTCGTCTATTTCCCCGACGTTTTCCTCCTGCAACCACCGCAATCTTTCTGCTAATAACACCACGCACTCGAAGGATAAATGGGCAGTGTTCATGGCGATTGTGCACAGCGACCAGCGTAATTCATCAATCTCTTCCATCGAGCAATAATTTAATTGCTGAATGAATCGCTGCCAGGCGGAGGGCAGAAAACGTTCGCTATCAGAGGCAAGTAACGCACGAAAGGCGAGCAGAATTTCATGTTCTGCCACCTCATATTCTTCTGGTTGCCAAACAGATTTAGCAGGCGACTGCGCAATCCGTAGCGCCTCCTCATACGCCTGACGAAGTTGTTTAAAACCCTGCGGATCGGTTTCTGGATGAAAGGACGGTAACAGCGCCAGATAAGCGCGGCGGATAATATCGACGTCAGTCGTTTCCTCTATTTCGAGAATCTTCCAGCAATTTTTCATAGGTCGCTCATATCCTTAAGCGTTTCCGGGCATGCAGAATAGTAAGCCAATGGTTGCCAGGACAAGGTAGGGTAATACGCATCATCACTGGCAAATAATTGATAAAACATATCATTGCCGGAATCGTCGTATTCTTTACGCGCTAAGAATTCGCGTAATAACTGCAGATGATCATCTTCGGGAGACTGCCAATATTGCCGACCAAAGGTATAACCGGCAAAGTATTGCCGCCAGTTACGATAATAACGTAGAGCCCGTAGATGAATGCGCGACTGGATCCATAGACTTTCTTCTTCGCTCAACCAGTTATTAAGTACGCCCATTCGGCTTAAAAAACCCATCCGGACATAATCCCAGGCTTTAATTCCTCCCTCACCACAGCATACGGCGGTGCTGGCGACAAATTGCGCATAAGCCTGACCTTGCTCATTTAGTTCAGCAAGATAGTCACGCCATTCACATGGCGAATAACGAAACCAGCGGTGATAAAACCCTGCCAACCGAGCGGCATGACCGTTATCGATCATTCGGTGAATTGTGCGCAGCAGGTCATCACGGGCATCAATTCCCCAGGAGGAAGAAAGGTCAAAAAAGCATGTACCTAAATACATTTTGGGTGATGAATGCGAAGGTAAACAGCATTCATTGCGTATTTCCATCGGAGTGGAAAGTGCAAACAATATTTTTTGCGACTCCATGTCCATATAATTTATCCTTAAATATTCATTAAATGAATATTAGCCGCATTGCGAGGCTCGTTTATTTATACTTTTCTGACGCGACATAATACGCATAAAATAAGGCTTACGCAAAAATGGAACACATAAAAATATAATATGTTTTATCTGCAACCATAAGGAAATGATAATGATTTTCACGTCAAGTTGCTGCGATAATTTATCAATAGATGAGATTATCGAACGTGCTGAAAAAGGCGATTGCGAGGCTCAATATATTGTTGGGTTTTATTATAATCGCGATAGCGCAATTGATTCTCCGGACGACGAAAAAGCCTTTTACTGGCTGAAGCTGGCCGCTGAGCAAGGTCATTGTGAAGCACAGTATTCCTTAGGGCAAAAGTATACCGAGGATAAAAGCCGTCATAAAGATAATGAGCAAGCCATCTTCTGGCTGAAAAAAGCTGCCCTACAAGGCCATACTTTCGCTTCCAACGCCCTTGGCTGGACACTGGATCGTGGAGAAGCCCCCAATTATAAAGAAGCGGTTGTCTGGTATCAGATAGCCGCGGAGAGCGGAATGTCTTATGCGCAAAATAATCTTGGGTGGATGTACAGAAATGGCAACGGAGTCGCAAAAGACTATGCGCTGGCATTTTTCTGGTACAAACAAGCTGCATTACAAGGCCATAGTGACGCGCAAAACAATCTGGCCGATCTTTATGAAGACGGAAAAGGCGTTGCTCAAAACAAGACACTCGCCGCATTCTGGTATTTGAAAAGCGCACAGCAGGGTAATCGGCACGCCCAGTTTCAAATTGCATGGGATTATAACGCTGGCGAAGGGGTGGACCAGGACTATAAGCAAGCGATGTACTGGTATCTGAAGGCTGCCGCTCAGGAAAGCGTCGGCGCTTACGTCAACATCGGTTATATGTATAAACACGGACAAGGCGTTGAGAAAGATTATCAGGCTGCCTTTGAATGGTTTACGAAAGCCGCTGAATGCAATGACGCCACTGCCTGGTATAACCTGGCCATTATGTATCACTACGGAGAAGGAAGACCTGTCGATCTCCGACAGGCTCTCGACCTGTATCGTAAAGTTCAGTCATCCGGAACCAGAGATGTCAGTCAGGAAATTCGTGAGACTGAAGATTTACTGTAGAGATAAAAACAAGGGCCGGGGAATTTCATTCGGCCCATATTCTCTTTATTGCTGTGCGAAATCAGACTATTACGGCTCAAACGGGCGTCTCTGGAACTGGTCATGACCACATTTCGGGCATAGCGTCAGCACTTCCGGTGTGTAGATCGGGAGATGGAAGTGACATTTCTCGCAGACCAGATTTCCCAGCCCGACCACTTCTCCGCTGTGATAAACCCCATGATGATTGAGGTCCTGGAAAACTTCGCGCCATTCAAGCTGCGTTTTATCGGTGATATCTGCCAGCTCCTGCCATAAGCTTTCTTTAATCACCCGCATAAAGACGCTGTCAGATTCTTCTTTCAGGCTCTCTTCATAGCTCATGGCGAACTCTTCCAGGTCACGTCTTACAGCTCGCGTCAGCTCATCGACCTCGGTTCGCGTTAACTCCCCTGTTTTTATTACGCGCTCGCGCGCCTGTTCCACCAGTGCGTCGATATCACGTTCGCCATTGCGCAGGCGTTCGCTCAGTGACGCGACCAGTTCACGGTAATATTGAGCAACCTTGTTCATCGTTTCATCTCCCGGGTCGTTAACTGACTATAATAATAGACGTTCTTTGTTCCTTGCTTTGCTAATACGCCCACAAACTCTGTAAATTAATGTATGAATAATCCGGGCATCATTTCAACGTCGAGTGCGCGAAAGGCTGTTTTGACGCGGACGTTTGGGCTATGCTATGCGGATCTGAAAAACCACCTCAACGCTACATTTGTAGCCGTATTGAAAACAGGACCACTGGCTGCCATGCAAGAGCAATACCGCCCGGAAGAGATAGAATCCAAAGTACAGCTTCATTGGGATGAGAAGCGCACATTTGAAGTAACCGAAGACGAGAGCAAAGAGAAGTATTACTGCCTGTCTATGCTTCCCTATCCTTCTGGTCGACTACACATGGGCCACGTACGTAACTACACCATCGGTGACGTGATCGCCCGCTACCAGCGTATGCTGGGCAAAAACGTCCTGCAGCCGATCGGCTGGGACGCGTTTGGTCTGCCTGCGGAAGGCGCGGCGGTGAAAAACAACACCGCTCCGGCACCGTGGACGTACGACAACATCGCGTATATGAAAAACCAGCTCAAAATGCTGGGCTTTGGTTATGACTGGAGCCGCGAGCTGGCAACCTGTACGCCGGAATACTACCGTTGGGAACAGAAATTCTTCACCGAGCTGTATAAAAAAGGCCTGGTATATAAGAAGACTTCTGCGGTCAACTGGTGCCCGAACGACCAGACCGTACTGGCGAACGAACAAGTTATCGACGGCTGCTGCTGGCGCTGCGATACCAAAGTTGAACGTAAAGAGATCCCGCAGTGGTTTATCAAAATCACTGCTTACGCTGACGAGCTGCTCAACGATCTGGATAAACTGGATCACTGGCCAGACACCGTTAAAACCATGCAGCGTAACTGGATCGGTCGTTCCGAAGGCGTGGAGATCACCTTCAACGTTAACGACTATGACAACACGCTGACCGTTTACACTACCCGCCCGGACACCTTTATGGGTTGTACCTACCTGGCGGTAGCTGCGGGTCATCCGCTGGCGCAGAAAGCGGCGGAAAATAATCCTGAACTGGCGGCCTTTATTGACGAATGCCGTAACACCAAAGTTGCCGAAGCTGAAATGGCGACGATGGAGAAAAAAGGCGTCGATACTGGCTTTAAAGCTGTTCACCCATTAACGGGCGAAGAAATTCCCGTTTGGGCAGCAAACTTCGTATTGATGGAGTACGGCACGGGCGCAGTTATGGCGGTTCCGGGTCACGACCAGCGCGACTACGAGTTTGCCTCTAAATACGGCCTGAACATCAAACCAGTTATCCTGGCTGCTGACGGCTCTGAGCCAGATCTTTCTCAGCAAGCCCTGACTGAAAAAGGCGTGCTGTTCAACTCTGGCGAATTCAACGGTCTTGACCATGAAGCGGCCTTCAACGCCATCGCCGATAAACTGACTGCGATGGGCGTTGGCGAGCGTAAAGTGAACTACCGCCTGCGCGACTGGGGTGTTTCTCGTCAGCGTTACTGGGGCGCGCCGATTCCGATGGTGACGCTGGAAGACGGTACCGTAATGCCGACCCCGGACGACCAGCTGCCGGTGATCCTGCCGGAAGATGTGGTGATGGACGGCATTACCAGCCCGATTAAAGCAGATCCGGAGTGGGCAAAAACTACCGTTAACGGTATGCCAGCGCTGCGTGAAACCGACACTTTCGACACCTTTATGGAGTCCTCCTGGTACTATGCGCGCTACACTTGCCCAGAGTACAAAGAAGGTATGCTGGATTCCGAAGCGGCTAACTACTGGCTGCCGGTGGATATCTACATTGGTGGTATCGAACACGCCATTATGCACCTGCTCTACTTCCGCTTCTTCCACAAACTGATGCGTGATGCAGGCATGGTGAACTCTGACGAACCAGCGAAACAGTTGCTGTGTCAGGGTATGGTGCTGGCAGATGCCTTCTACTATGTTGGCGAAAACGGCGAACGTAACTGGGTTTCCCCGGTTGATGCTATCGTTGAACGTGACGAGAAAGGCCGTATCGTGAAAGCGAAAGATGCGGCAGGCCATGAACTGGTTTATACCGGCATGAGCAAAATGTCCAAGTCGAAGAACAACGGTATCGACCCGCAGGTGATGGTTGAACGTTACGGCGCGGACACCGTTCGTCTGTTTATGATGTTTGCTTCTCCGGCTGATATGACTCTCGAATGGCAGGAATCCGGTGTGGAAGGGGCTAACCGCTTCCTGAAACGTGTCTGGAAACTGGTTTACGAGCACACAGCAAAAGGTGATGTTGCGGCACTGAACGTTGATGCGCTGACTGAAGATCAGAAAGCGCTGCGTCGCGATGTGCATAAAACGATCGCTAAAGTGACCGATGATATCGGCCGTCGTCAGACCTTCAACACCGCAATTGCGGCGATTATGGAGCTGATGAACAAACTGGCGAAAGCACCAACCGATGGCGAGCAGGATCGCGCTCTGATGCAGGAAGCGCTGCTGGCCGTTGTCCGTATGCTTAACCCGTTCACCCCGCACATCTGCTTCACGCTGTGGCAGGAACTGAAAGGCGAAGGCGATATCGACAACGCGCCGTGGCCGGTTGCTGACGAAAAAGCGATGGTGGAAGACTCCACGCTGGTCGTGGTGCAGGTTAACGGTAAAGTCCGTGCCAAAATCACCGTTCCGGTGGACGCAACGGAAGAACAGGTTCGCGAACGTGCTGGCCAGGAACATCTGGTAGCAAAATATCTTGATGGCGTTACCGTGCGTAAAGTGATTTACGTACCAGGTAAACTCCTCAATCTGGTCGTTGGCTAAGCGCGGGAGGAAGCGTGCGATATCTGGCAACATTGTTGTTATCTCTGGCGGTGTTAATCACCGCCGGGTGTGGCTGGCATCTGCGTGATACCACGCAGGTTCCTTCCACTATGAAGGTCATGATCCTGGACTCAGGCGATCCGAACGGGCCATTAAGCCGTGCGGTGCGTAACCAGTTACGTCTGAATGGTGTCGAGTTGCTTGATAAAGAAACCACGCGTAAGGACGTTCCATCCCTGCGTTTGGGTAAAGTGAGCATCGCGAAAGATACCGCATCGGTATTCCGTAACGGTCAAACAGCAGAGTATCAGATGATCATGACGGTGAATGCGACCGTGTTGATCCCCGGCCGTGATATCTACCCGATTAGCGCCAAAGTCTTCCGTTCGTTCTTTGATAACCCGCAAATGGCGTTAGCGAAAGATAACGAACAAGACATGATCGTAAAAGAGATGTACGACCGTGCTGCCGAACAGCTGATTCGTAAGCTGCCAAGCATCCGTGCTGCGGATATTCGTTCCGACGAAGAACAGACGTCGACCACAACGGGTCGCAGCATTGCACCCCATTCACTGGAATTGGGTGAGAAGGAGCCCATGACGGG
>OGYV01000774.1_pt1 | contig 25754 bp, 22 predicted proteins | sample 1576651 | NCBI WGS metagenome assembly OGYV01 (sample SAMEA3541570, study PRJEB24748) | human gut metagenome | biome: human gut; feature: human-associated habitat; material: faeces | place: China | collected 2012
CCAGTTCGGATGTGAACCTCACAGAGGGCTTTTCTCGTTACCAGCGCCGCCACTACGGCGGTGATACAGATGACGATCAGGGCGACAATCATCGCCTTATGCTGCTTCATTGCTCTCTTCTCCTTGACCTTACGGTCAGTAAGAGGCACTCTACATGTGTTCAGCATATAGGGGGCCTCGGGTTGATAGTAAAATATCACTCGGGGCTTTTCTCTATCTGCCGTTCAGCTAATGCCTGAGACAGATAGCCTCAAGCACCCGCCGCTATTATATCGCTCTCTTTAACCCATTCTGTTTTATCGATTCTAATCCTGAAGACGCCTCGCATTTTTGTGGCGTAATTTTTTAATGATTTAATTATTTAACTTTAATTTATCTATTTATCGCAATTATTGACGACAAGCTGGATTATTTTTGAAATATTGTCCTAACAAATAACGCCGACTGACAAGAAATTAATTATTACTTTTCCTAATTAATCCCTCAGAAATCCTGACCTTAAGCTATGATTATCAGGGCTTAGGGTCACCCGTTAGCGCTTACAGCCGTCAAAAACTCATCTCACCGCTGATGGCGCAAATCCTTTAATTGCTCGTAAAAAACGAGTTATTCCTACACTATAATCTGATTTTAACGATGATTCGTGCGGGGTAAAATAGTAAAAACGATCTATTCACCTGAAAGAGAAATAAAAAGTGAAACATCTGCATCGATTCTTTAGCAGTGATGCCTCGGGAGGCATTATTCTTATCATTGCCGCTATCCTGGCGATGATGATGGCCAACAGCGGCGCAACCAGTGGATGGTATCACGACTTTCTGGAGACGCCGGTTCAGCTCCGGGTTGGTTCACTCGAAATCAACAAAAACATGCTGTTATGGATAAATGACGCGCTGATGGCGGTATTTTTCCTGTTAGTCGGTCTGGAAGTTAAACGTGAACTGATGCAAGGATCGCTAGCCAGCTTACGCCAGGCCGCATTTCCAGTTATCGCCGCTATTGGTGGGATGATTGTGCCTGCATTACTCTATCTGGCCTTTAACTATGCCGATCCGATTACCCGCGAAGGGTGGGCGATCCCGGCGGCTACTGACATTGCCTTTGCACTTGGTGTGCTGGCGCTGTTGGGAAGTCGTGTTCCGTTAGCACTGAAGATCTTTTTGATGGCTCTGGCTATTATCGACGATCTTGGGGCCATCATTATCATCGCATTGTTCTACACTAATGACTTATCGATGGCCTCTCTTGGCGTCGCGGCTGTAGCAATTGCGGTACTCGCGGTATTGAATCTGTGTGGTGTACGCCGCACGGGCGTCTATATTCTGGTTGGCGTAGTGTTGTGGACTGCGGTGTTGAAATCGGGGGTTCACGCAACCCTGGCGGGGGTAATTGTCGGCTTCTTTATTCCTTTGAAAGAGAAGCATGGGCGTTCTCCAGCGAAGCGACTGGAGCATGTGTTACACCCGTGGGTGGCGTATCTGATTTTGCCGCTGTTTGCATTTGCTAATGCTGGCGTTTCACTGCAAGGTGTCACGCTGGATGGCTTGACCTCCATTCTGCCATTGGGGATCATCGCTGGCTTGCTGATTGGCAAACCGCTGGGGATTAGTCTGTTCTGCTGGTTGGCGCTGCGTTTGAAACTGGCGCATCTGCCTGAGGGAACGACTTATCAGCAAATTATGGCGGTGGGGATCCTGTGCGGTATCGGTTTTACTATGTCTATCTTTATTGCCAGCCTGGCCTTTGGTAGCGTAGATCCAGAACTGATTAACTGGGCGAAACTCGGTATCCTGGTCGGTTCTATCTCTTCGGCGGTAATTGGATACAGCTGGTTACGCGTTCGTTTGCGTCCATCAGTGTGACAGGACGGTTTACCGGGGAGCCATAAACGGCTCCCTTTTCATTGTTATCAGGGAGAGAAATGAGCATGTCTCATATCAATTACAACCACTTGTATTACTTCTGGCATGTCTATAAAGAAGGTTCCGTGGTTGGCGCAGCGGAGGCGCTTTATTTGACACCACAAACCATTACCGGACAGATCCGGGCTCTGGAAGAGCGCCTGCAAGGCAAATTATTTAAGCGCAAGGGACGTGGTCTCGAACCCAGCGAGCTGGGAGAACTGGTCTATCGCTATGCCGATAAAATGTTCACCTTAAGCCAGGAAATGCTGGATATTGTGAACTATCGCAAAGAATCCAATTTATTGTTTGACGTTGGCGTGGCTGATGCACTTTCCAAACGCCTGGTCAGTAGCGTGCTGAATGCTGCAGTGGTAGAAGGCGAGCCCATTCATCTTCGCTGCTTCGAATCCACCCACGAAATGCTGCTGGAGCAATTAAGTCAGCATAAACTGGATATGATCATTTCTGACTGTCCGATAGACTCTACGCAGCAGGAAGGCCTGTTCTCCGTGAGAATTGGCGAATGTGGCGTGAGTTTCTGGTGTACAAATCCACCACCAGAAAAACCGTTCCCGGCTTGTCTGGAAGAACGGCGACTTTTGATTCCTGGGCGACGTTCAATGTTAGGGCGCAAATTGCTTAACTGGTTTAACTCCCAGGGATTAAACGTAGAAATCCTCGGCGAGTTTGATGATGCCGCGTTGATGAAAGCTTTTGGTGCGATGCACAATGCAATCTTCGTTGCCCCAACGCTTTATGCATATGACTTTTATGCCGATAAAACTGTCGTAGAAATTGGTCGCGTCGAGAATGTGATGGAAGAGTACCATGCTATTTTTGCTGAGCGGATGATTCAGCACCCGGCGGTACAGCGAATCTGCAATACGGATTATTCTGCGCTTTTTAGTCCAGCGGCGCGTTAATCGGCACCTCCCCCCAAAGTTAAGGTGGGGGAGATAGATTAGTTGTACATAACCACGATTTTGACTCGGCTCATTATTTGCCCGCTTGAGACATTATTTCCATATGTACGCGGGCGAATAAATAGAGGAATCTGATTACTTCCTTCATGGGGATGCTGAAAAGAGTAGTAATTGCTTTTACCATACTGGATTTCATTCGTACCATCATTGGAGAGTTGAAAGCCTATTTGACCCGCACCGTCCTCACTGTTTTCTAACTCATTTTTTAATATGCTGGTTCCTGACTCCTGTATCGTCACTGGTTCAAAGTAATATTCAACATCACTGGGTTCAAAAACTAATTCACCTTGCTCGCCCTGGATGCAGTCAAATCTTATATGATGAAACTGATAATTTTCATTATTGATACGAGACAGTACAAATCGTCCAGTGTCGATGGATTGATCTTCAAAACCACAGGTCATTAAATTTACCTGTAAAATAGTATTTAAATTATAATTAAAGCGGACGCTATTACAATTAGTATTATTCCCTGTACATGAACTCACTTCAATTTCGAACAACAAAGGAAAAGGAGTTCCTGGAAAAATGTCTGCGGTGTTAGAACTATCTGATACAGATGCGATAGAATATGGAATGGTGAAATTTATCGCAGATAGCATTTCTTCTAAATTATAAGATGACTTCCCTGGAAGCTCTATTTTTTTACCGTCAGATTCAAAGGGGAAATTAATAATATAATGACGACTTCCGACTTTAAACCTTAAAGCGTTCTGTGTTAAAAAATGAACTTTAATGGCGTTGGTTGTCTCTTGCAAGTCTGTACACTCAATGATATTTCCGGTGTTTTCAATTTTTTCGGCGGTTAGATTACCTTTCATACTCAGTGGCTTGAGTATATATGTTCCACGTTGTTCACCGACATTGGTCAATGCACAGGGAGCACTTTGCACAATAAAAGAATATAGACTCAAGGTGATTAATAAAAGCCACTTCATAGTAAACTCCTTTTACTGGCATATATATGTTTTGTTTTCATCGATAACGTGTTGAAAAGTAATAGTACAGAATAAGTTCTGTTCATCATTGAGAGCAACTTTTATTCCAGTGGGAATTTCATCTACGCGAATAAAAAGGCGACTACCCTGGCCAACGACTCCAATATTATTTTCCTGGAGATCCAGTACGTCATAGCCAAAGGTTAATGGCGAACCATCGGGACGCAGTGCCTGTATATACCAGGGCTTACGTTGGTCAGTTGTAAACTGCACATAAGAAACTGCTCCACGGTAAGGTGCAATAATTTGACGATTGCCCTGCAATTCTGTTTCACTTTCACTGTTTGCTATATCAAGTACCAGATGGTTTTCACGATGAGGTATTATCAGGTCGTAAACAACCTGGCCTTTGCTGTTTGTTCGATTGTATTTTTGTCCATTAATATGTGCACCTTCTAACCCAGGCGCATCCAGAATTGCAAATGTATCGGATAACTGGTTAGTGATATTAATACCACCGGGCCAGACAACTAATCCACTACTAATACTTCCACCACTTTGCTAGGCGTTTTTAGAATGACTATAGCTGCCATCTATTATGGCGATGGGAGTTCTCCAGCTTAAATTCGTACCAAGCGAGGTATCATTATTTTGTTGTTGCTGATTAACATATATACCATAATTTAACTGATCATGTTCACCGGCTATGCCAGTAATTCCAGTATTGTTGGAGGAATAGCCATCTTTGGAAAATGAGGTCGAATTCGATAAGTTAATTTGGTGACGTGTTTTGGCAATATCATCCCCCCAGTAGAAAGGAATGGAGATAAACAGATTAAAACGCTCCTCTTCTTTATTATTTTCATCATAAGATTGGCTGGCAGAGAAAGTATAACTAATGTGTTGCCAGTTATTGGAGTAACTGAATTGGTAATCTTTAGCATTTCCACTTCGCCCCCAGTAATTCCGCCAAAGCGCACTTAATGATACATTTCCCAGATTATTGGATAAAGGTTGCATAATATTAGCAGAAAGGCTATTTTTTCTGCCAATATCATAAAAATCATCATAATCACTCTGATGATAGTGTTTATCATTTTCGTAAAGATGGTCGCTGAATGTCCTGTAATCCTGCGAAGCATAACGCCAGGCGGCCACGCTAAATCGAGTGGCTGTTTGTACTAGATATTTATTATAGGCGACCTGATAGCTCGTACCTTCGTGTCTGGTATCATTATTTAACTTACTACTCGATCGGGCAGCGTAAAAAGAGATGGCACCCAGCGGTGTATTCCAACCATTTCCCAGAGTTATAGCATTATAGTTATCGGATAAAATCGTACCCGATTATGTGATCAGGTTGTTATTATTTAGATTAATGTTTAAAATTTTTAATTTCTTGATGTGAAGTTGATGAAAGTTTAATATTCTTAATTATTCCCTTCTTTATAAGAAGAGCAAGGTGCCATTATTAGAGTGAGAGAGTAGGATGTTTCAGAGTATGCTTCAGATTATTTTTTATTCCTCTGTAGTGAATTAATAATCATCACAGTTAATTTCATTCTGAAATTACTTCTTTTTTGAGATTTTTTAATTTTGATGAGCTATGTTTTTCATAAGGAACATACACTCGTTGATGCTTTTAAGGTATTTTCTCATTTCTGATGATGTTTTGTCGTAATCGTGCATAAACTTATTAAGTTCTTTATACACATCATTATTTAGCTTTACATTGTCGCGAACTAAAGTTTGTACCAATGGTATCAAAATTTCGAAACGGGACGGTTTGTCATCAATACTTGCCAGGGTTTTGAATACTCCTGTGTATCTGTAACCTAAGTGCTTATTGACAAGTTGAGTGGTCCATCGACCAGGCATAATATCTTCACAGAGCAAATTTTTTATTCTGGTATTAGTGAATGATGCTCCAAATATGTTGCTTTTTTTAATGAAGAGATTATTAATTTCTCCATTTGAAAAGATGGTGTTTGATAAGTCGCTTTCAAAACATAATATATTGGGTAATACACAACCAAAATAATACCCATATGAAAGGTCGCTCTTTTCTATTGTTATATTTGATAGCAACATTTTATGTATATTAATATTAAGGGCAGTCAAATACTGGATGTTTTGCTCGTTAAGTTCATGCATCTCCAGAGATTTATTATAGGGTAATAAAAGTATAAATTCCTTTACATTATTTCCGCAGTAAGAAAAGACAACATCAAATTTATTGGTGATTGTGTTTTCAGTTGAGCAGTAAGCTGATTTTTTTATTAATCGACTGGGTATGCTTTTAAATAAAGATAATTTTTTACATAGTTGTGAATATGCAATATTGCTAGTTTTAAAGTTCTGCCACATTATTCCCTGGTTATCATCTATCGATGAGGAGGGGATTTTATTGCATTGCTCATTGTATAGCTCAGGGAAAATATTTTTTTTAATAAGCTTTTTGATTTCCTGGTTAAGATGACTTTTTTTCTTGTCTATTGCACTGTATTTTGCGTTTTGTGACGTTTCCTGATGATCATAAAATGACTGGAGATTTCTGCAGGCCTCATAAAATATTTCAGGAGTATATAGCTGTGGGTATATTTCTTGGTTGAAGTTTGCCTTTAAAAAATTAACGAATTTTTCATGGCATTCTTGGTATATCTTAATCTCTTCAGAAAGACATTCGCTTGTTCTGTCATCAAAAACATCCAATCTAAGTAATGTGATACCTTTGTGTTTAAAAAAATAAAATTGAACTGTATGTTCTATGAGTTTACATCTATAAAAATATGCATCTCTCAGATGAGTATATTGAAAAAAATGATGAAGGACTGGAGATGGTTTAGGCAAGTTATGGCTTCTAAAAAGTCATCAAACAAAATTAAGAACTCTGTTTTATACTCGCAAAATACTTTTACTAACTCATTTTGTCTTGTTTTATTTATTATTACATCATCTACTATATTTGATTTATAAAGACAATGTGGCGAAGTTGAGATACCATTTGTCATTATCAGTCCTTGAAGTTGATGAATTTTTATTAATTTAATTTATGAGTGAATGTGACTACTATCAAAAATAGCTCATTAATTTTATGAAGTAGAATATAAATAGGTATTTAACCTGTGTTGATTGTTGTTAATTATTTACAAGATCTAATAAGGAGATATTTATGAATGGTTAAAGTGTATAGGAATTTAATTCAAAAATAGAGTGGTCTTAAGTTTAATACCTCAATGTGTATCACGATATCCACATTCTTTGTAGGGGAGTCTGGAGATTGAGTAGATATTCTTGTTCAGAATGTATCAGCCGATGGTTCTACGATTCTTAAGCCACGAAGAGTTCAGAAAGTGTAACGGCATGTCTGTAAAAGCCAGCATCTTTTGACTATCTGGCAACCGGTAGTGTGTTCTCTCACGCATCATAAAAGCAGCAGGCATAAAAAAACCCGCTTGCGCGGGCTTTTTCACAAAGCTTCAGCAAATTGGCGATTAAGCCAGTTTGTTGATCTGTGCAGTCAGGTTAGCCTTATGACGTGCAGCTTTGTTTTTGTGGATCAGACCTTTAGCAGCCTGACGGTCCACGATCGGTTGCATTTCGTTAAATGCTTTCTGTGCAGCAGCTTTGTCGCCAGCTTCGATAGCTGCGTATACTTTCTTGATGAAAGTACGCATCATAGAGCGACGGCTTGCGTTGTGCTTACGAGCCTTTTCAGACTGAATGGCGCGCTTCTTAGCTGATTTGATATTAGCCAAGGTCCAACTCCCAAATGTGTTCTATATGGACAATTCAAAGGCCGAGGAATATGCCCTTTTAGCCTTCTTTTGTCAATGGATTTGTGCAAATAAGCGCCGTTAATGTGCCGGCACTCGTTACGTAGTGATGGCGCAGGATTCTACCAGCTTGCGGGGTGTGAATACAGCTTTTCCGCGATAAAAATTGCAGCAGGCGGTCACTTTCTTCCCGTGATTTGCGCCATGGCAATGAAAAGCCACTTCTTTCTGATTTCGGTACTCAATCGCCGGTTAACCTTGACCGCTGTACAAGGTATACTCGGACGATTTTCACTGTTTTGAGCCAGACATGAAGCTGATACGCGGCATACATAATCTCAGCCAGGCCCCGCAAGAAGGGTGTGTGCTGACTATTGGTAATTTCGACGGCGTGCATCGCGGTCATCGCGCGCTGTTACAGGGCTTGCAGGAAGAAGGGCGCAAGCGCAACTTACCGGTGATGGTGATGCTTTTTGAACCTCAACCACTGGAACTGTTTGCTACCGATAAAGCCCCGGCACGGCTGACCCGGCTGCGGGAAAAACTGCGTTACCTTGCAGAGTGTGGCGTTGATTACGTGCTGTGCGTGCGTTTCGACAGGCGTTTCGCGGCGTTAACCGCGCAAAATTTCATCAGCGATCTTCTGGTGAAGCATTTGCGCGTAAAATTTCTTGCCGTAGGTGATGATTTCCGCTTTGGCGCTGGTCGTGAAGGCGATTTCTTGTTATTACAGAAAGCTGGCATGGAATACGGCTTCGATATCACCAGTACGCAAACTTTTTGCGAAGGTGGCGTGCGTATCAGCAGCACCGCTGTGCGTCAGGCGCTGGCGGATGACAATCTGGCTCTGGCAGAAAGTTTACTGGGGCACCCGTTTGCCATCTCCGGGCGTGTAGTCCACGGTGATGAATTAGGGCGCACTATAGGTTTCCCGACGGCGAATGTACCGCTACGCCGTCAGGTTTCCCCGGTGAAAGGGGTTTATGCGGTAGAAGTGCTGGGCCTCGGTGAAAAGCCGTTACCCGGCGTGGCAAACATTGGAACACGCCCAACGGTTGCCGGTATTCGCCAGCAGCTGGAAGTGCATTTGTTAGATGTTGCAATGGACCTTTACGGTCGCCATATACAAGTAGTGCTGCGTAAAAAAATACGCAATGAGCAGCGATTTGCGTCGCTGGACGAACTGAAAGCGCAGATTGCGCGTGATGAATTAACCGCCCGCGAATTTTTTGGGCTAACAAAACCGGCTTAAGCCTGTTATGTAATCAAACCGAAACACGGAACCGAGAATCTGATGAGTGACTATAAATCAACCCTGAATTTGCCGGAAACAGGGTTCCCGATGCGTGGCGATCTCGCCAAGCGCGAACCGGGAATGCTGGCGCGTTGGACTGATGATGATCTGTACGGCATCATCCGTGCGGCTAAAAAAGGCAAAAAAACCTTCATTCTGCATGATGGCCCTCCTTATGCGAATGGCAGCATTCATATTGGTCACTCGGTTAACAAGATTTTGAAAGACATTATCGTGAAGTCCAAAGGGCTTTCCGGTTATGACTCGCCGTATGTGCCTGGCTGGGACTGCCACGGTCTGCCGATCGAGCTGAAAGTAGAGCAAGAATACGGTAAGCCGGGTGAGATATTCACCGCCGCCGAGTTCCGCGCCAAGTGCCGCGAATACGCGGCGACCCAGGTTGACGGTCAACGCAAAGACTTTATCCGTCTGGGCGTGCTGGGCGACTGGTCGCACCCGTACCTGACCATGGACTTCAAAACTGAAGCCAACATCATCCGCGCGCTGGGCAAAATCATCGGCAACGGTCACCTGCACAAAGGCGCGAAGCCGGTACACTGGTGCGTTGACTGCCGTTCTGCGCTGGCGGAAGCGGAAGTTGAGTATTACGACAAAACTTCTCCGTCCATCGACGTTGCTTTTCAGGCGGTCGATCAGGATGCACTGAAAGCAAAATTTGCCGTAAGCAACGTTAACGGCCCAATCTCGCTGGTGATCTGGACCACTACGCCGTGGACTCTGCCTGCGAACCGCGCAATCTCTATTGCACCTGATTTCGACTATGCGCTGGTGCAGATCGACGGTCAGGCCGTGATTCTGGCGAAAGATCTGGTTGAAAGCGTAATGCAGCGTATCGGCGTGACCGATTACACCATTCTCGGCACGGTAAAAGGTGCGGAGCTTGAGTTGCTGCGCTTTACCCATCCGTTTATGGGCTTCGACGTTCCGGCAATCCTCGGCGATCACGTTACCCTGGATGCCGGTACCGGTGCCGTTCACACCGCGCCTGGCCACGGCCCGGACGACTATGTGATCGGTCAGAAATACGGCCTGGAAACCGCTAACCCGGTTGGCCCGGACGGCACTTATCTGCCGGGCACTTATCCGACGCTGGATGGCGTGAACGTCTTCAAAGCGAACGACATCGTCGTTGCGCTGCTGCAGGAAAAAGGCGCGCTGCTGCACGTTGAGAAAATGCAGCACAGCTATCCGTGCTGCTGGCGTCACAAAACGCCGATCATCTTTCGCGCGACGCCGCAGTGGTTCGTCAGCATGGATCAGAAAGGTCTGCGTGCGCAGTCACTGAAAGAGATCAAAGGCGTGCAGTGGATCCCGGACTGGGGCCAGGCGCGTATCGAGTCGATGGTTGCTAACCGTCCTGACTGGTGTATCTCCCGTCAGCGCACCTGGGGCGTACCGATGTCACTGTTCGTGCACAAAGACACGGAAGAGCTGCATCCGCGTACTCTCGAACTAATGGAAGAAGTGGCAAAACGCGTTGAAGTTGACGGCATCCAGGCGTGGTGGGATCTTGATGCGAAAGAGATCCTCGGCGATGAAGCTGATCAGTACGTGAAAGTGCCGGACACATTGGATGTATGGTTTGACTCCGGATCTACCCACTCTTCTGTTGTTGACGTGCGTCCGGAATTTGCCGGTCACGCAGCGGACATGTATCTGGAAGGTTCTGACCAGCACCGTGGTTGGTTCATGTCTTCCCTAATGATCTCCACCGCGATGAAAGGCAAAGCGCCGTATCGTCAGGTACTGACCCACGGCTTTACCGTGGATGGTCAGGGTCGCAAGATGTCTAAATCCATCGGCAATACCGTTTCGCCGCAGGATGTGATGAACAAACTGGGCGCGGATATTCTGCGTCTGTGGGTGGCATCAACCGACTACACCGGTGAAATGGCCGTTTCTGACGAGATCCTGAAACGTGCTGCCGATAGCTATCGTCGTATCCGTAACACCGCGCGCTTCCTGCTGGCAAACCTGAACGGTTTTGATCCAGCAAAAGATATGGTGAAACCGGAAGAGATGGTGGTACTGGATCGCTGGGCCGTAGGTTGTGCGAAAGCGGCACAGGAAGACATCCTCAAGGCGTACGAAGCATACGATTTCCACGAAGTGGTACAGCGTCTGATGCGCTTCTGCTCCGTTGAGATGGGTTCCTTCTACCTCGACATCATCAAAGACCGTCAGTACACCGCCAAAGCGGACAGTGTGGCGCGTCGTAGCTGCCAGACTGCGCTGTATCACATCGCAGAAGCGCTGGTGCGCTGGATGGCACCAATCCTCTCCTTCACCGCTGATGAAGTGTGGGGCTACCTGCCGGGCGAACGTGAAAAATACGTCTTCACCGGTGAGTGGTACGAAGGCCTGTTTGGCCTGGCAGACAGTGAAGCGATGAACGATGCGTTCTGGGACGAGCTGTTGAAAGTGCGTGGCGAAGTGAACAAAGTCATTGAGCAAGCGCGTGCCGACAAGAAAGTGGGTGGCTCGCTGGAAGCGGCAGTAACCTTGTATGCAGAACCGGAACTGTCGGCGAAACTGACCGCACTGGGCGATGAATTACGATTTGTCCTGTTGACCTCCGGCGCTACCGTTGCAGACTATAACGACGCACCTGCTGATGCTCAGCAGAGCGAAGTACTCAAAGGGCTGAAAGTCGCGTTGAGTAAAGCCGAAGGTGAGAAGTGCCCACGCTGCTGGCACTACACCCAGGATGTCGGCAAGGTGGCGGAACACGCAGAAATCTGCGGCCGCTGTGTCAGCAACGTCGCCGGTGACGGTGAAAAACGTAAGTTTGCCTGATGAGTCAATCGATCTGTTCAACAGGGCTACGCTGGCTGTGGCTGGTGGTAGTCGTGCTGATTATCGATCTGGGCAGCAAATACCTGATCCTCCAGAACTTTGCTCTGGGGGATACGGTCCCGCTGTTCCCGTCGCTTAATCTGCATTATGCGCGTAACTATGGCGCGGCGTTTAGTTTCCTTGCCGATAGCGGCGGCTGGCAGCGTTGGTTCTTTGCCGGTATTGCGATTGGTATTAGCGTGATCCTGGCAGTGATGATGTATCGCTCGAAGGCCACGCAGAAGCTAAACAATATCGCTTACGCGCTGATTATTGGCGGCGCGCTAGGCAACCTGTTCGACCGCCTGTGGCACGGCTTCGTTGTCGATATGATCGACTTCTACGTCGGCGACTGGCACTTCGCCACCTTCAACCTTGCCGATACTGCCATCTGTGTCGGTGCGGCACTGATTGTGCTGGAAGGTTTTTTGCCTTCTAGAGCGAAAAAACAATAATAAACCCTGCCGGATGCGATGCTGGCGCATCTTATCCGGCCTACAGATTGCTGCGAAATCGTAGGCCGGATAAGGCGTTTACGCCGCATCCGGCAAAAATCCTTAAATATAAGAGCAAACCTGCATGTCTGAATCTGTACAGAGCAATAGCGCCGTCCTGGTGCACTTCACGCTAAAACTCGACGATGGCACCACCGCCGAGTCTACCCGCAACAACGGTAAACCGGCGCTGTTCCGCCTGGGTGATGCTTCTCTTTCTGAAGGGCTGGAGCAACACCTGTTGGGGCTGAAAGTGGGCGATAAAACCACCTTCTCGTTGGAGCCAGATGCGGCGTTTGGCGTGCCGTCACCGGACCTGATTCAGTACTTCTCCCGCCGTGAATTTATGGATGCAGGCGAGCCAGAAATTGGCGCAATCATGCTTTTTACCGCAATGGATGGCAGTGAGATGCCTGGCGTGATCCGCGAAATTAACGGCGACTCCATTACCGTTGATTTCAACCATCCGCTGGCCGGGCAGACCGTTCATTTTGATATTGAAGTGCTGGAAATCGATCCGGCACTGGAGGCGTAACATGCAGATCCTGTTGGCCAACCCGCGTGGTTTTTGTGCCGGGGTAGACCGCGCTATCAGCATTGTTGAAAACGCGCTGGCCATTTACGGCGCACCGATATATGTCCGTCACGAAGTGGTACATAACCGCTATGTGGTCGATAGCTTGCGTGAGCGTGGGGCTATCTTTATTGAGCAGATTAGCGAAGTACCGGACGGCGCGATCCTGATTTTCTCCGCACACGGTGTTTCTCAGGCGGTACGTAACGAAGCAAAAAGTCGCGATTTGACGGTATTTGACGCGACCTGTCCGCTGGTGACCAAAGTGCATATGGAAGTCGCCCGCGCCAGTCGCCGTGGCGAAGAATCTATTCTCATCGGTCACGCCGGGCACCCGGAAGTGGAAGGGACAATGGGCCAGTACAGTAACCCGGAAGGGGGAATGTATCTGGTCGAATCGCCGGACGATGTGTGGAAACTGACGGTCAAAAACGAAGAGAAGCTCTCCTTTATGACCCAGACCACGCTGTCGGTGGATGACACGTCTGATGTGATCGACGCGCTGCGTAAACGCTTCCCGAAAATTGTCGGTCCGCGCAAAGATGACATCTGCTACGCCACGACTAACCGTCAGGAAGCGGTACGCGCCCTGGCAGAACAGGCGGAAGTTGTGTTGGTGGTCGGTTCGAAAAACTCCTCCAACTCCAACCGTCTGGCGGAGCTGGCCCAGCGTATGGGCAAACGCGCGTTTTTGATTGACGATGCGAAAGATATCCAGGAAGAGTGGGTGAAAGAGGTTAAATGCGTCGGCGTGACTGCGGGCGCATCGGCTCCGGATATTCTGGTGCAGAATGTGGTGGCACGTTTGCAGCAGCTGGGCGGTGGTGAAGCCATTCCGCTGGAAGGCCGTGAAGAAAACATTGTTTTCGAAGTGCCGAAAGAGCTGCGTGTCGATATTCGTGAAGTCGATTAAGTCATTAGCAGCCTAAGTTATGCGAAAATGCCGGTCTTGTTACCGGCATTTTTTATGGAGAAAACATGCGTTTACCTATCTTCCTCGATACTGACCCCGGCATTGACGATGCCGTCGCCATTGCCGCCGCGATTTTTGCCCCCGAACTCGACCTGCAACTGATGACCACCGTCGCGGGTAATGTCTCGGTTGAGAAAACCACCCGCAACGCCCTGCAACTGCTGCATTTCTGGAATGCGGAGATTCCGCTCGCCCAGGGAGCCGCTGTGCCGCTGGTACGCGCACCGCGTGATGCAGCATCTGTGCACGGCGAATCGGGAATGGCTGGCTACGACTTTGTTGAGCACAACCGAAAGCCAATCGGGATACCAGCGTTTCTGGCGATTCGTGATGCCCTGATGCGTGCACCAGAGCCTGTTACCCTGGTGGCCATCGGCCCGTTAACCAATATTGCGCTGTTACTTTCACAATGCCCGGAATGTAAACCGTATATTCGTCGTCTGGTGATCATGGGCGGTTCTTCTGGTCGCGGCAACTGTACACCAAATGCCGAGTTTAATATCGCTGCCGATCCAGAAGCGGCTGCCTGTGTCTTCCGTAGCGGAATCGAAATCGTCATGTGCGGTCTGGATGTCACCAATCAGGCAATATTAACCCCTGACTATCTCGCTACTTTGCCGGAGTTGAATCGCACCGGAAAAATGCTTCATGCACTGTTTAGCCACTACCGTAGCGGCAGTATGCAAAGCGGTCTGCGAATGCACGATCTCTGCGCCATCGCCTGGCTGGTGCGCCCGGACTTATTCACCCTCAAGCCGTGTTTTGTCGCGGTAGAAACTCAAGGCGAATTTACCTCAGGCACGACGGTGGTTGATATCGACGGTTGCCTGGGCAAACCAGCCAATGTAAAGGTGGCATTGGATCTGGATGTGAAAGGCTTCCAGCAGTGGGTGGCTGAGGTGCTGGCTCTGGCGTCGTAACCTGTCACATGTTATCGGCATGCAGTCATTCATCGACTCATGCCTTTCACTGATATCCCTCCCTGTTTATCATTAATTTCTAATTATCAGCGTTTTTGGCTGGCGGCGTAGCGATGCGCTGGTTACTCTGAAAACGGTCTATGCAAATTAACAAAAGAGAATAGCTATGCATGATGCAAACATCCGCGTTGCCATCGCGGGAGCCGGGGGGCGTATGGGCCGCCAGTTGATTCAGGCGGCGCTGGCATTAGAAGGCGTGCAGCTGGGCGCGGCGCTGGAGCGCGAAGGATCTTCTTTACTGGGCAGCGACGCCGGTGAGCTGGCTGGTGCAGGGAAAACAGGCGTTACCGTGCAAAGCAGCCTCGATGCGGTAAAAGATGATTTTGATGTGTTTATCGATTTTACCCGTCCGGAAGGTACGCTGAACCATCTCGCTTTTTGTCGCCAGCATGGCAAAGGGATGGTGATCGGCACTACGGGGTTTGACGAAGCCGGTAAACAGGCGATTCGTGACGCCGCCGCCGATATTGCGATTGTCTTTGCCGCCAATTTTAGCGTTGGCGTTAACGTCATGCTTAAGCTGCTGGAGAAAGCAGCCAAAGTGATGGGTGACTACACCGATATCGAAATTATTGAAGCACATCATAGACATAAAGTTGATGCGCCGTCAGGCACCGCACTGGCAATGGGAGAGGCGATCGCCCACGCCCTTGATAAAGATCTGAAAGATTGCGCGGTCTACAGTCGTGAAGGCCACACCGGTGAACGTGTGCCTGGCACCATTGGTTTTGCCACCGTGCGTGCAGGTGACATCGTTGGTGAACATACCGCGATGTTTGCCGATATTGGCGAGCGTCTGGAGATCACCCATAAGGCGTCCAGCCGTATGACATTTGCTAACGGCGCGGTAAGATCGGCTTTGTGGTTGAGTGGTAAGGAAAATGGTCTTTTTGATATGCGAGATGTACTTGATCTCAATAATTTGTAACCACAAAATATTTGTTATGGTGCAAAAATAATACATTTAATTTATTGATTATAAAGGGCTTTAATTTTTGGCCCTTTTATTTTTAGTGTTATGTTTTTAAATATTCTATAAGTGCCAAAAATTACATGTTTTGTCTTCTGTTTTTGTTGTTTTAATGTAAATTTTGACCATTTGGTCCACTTTTTCCTGCTCGTTTTTATTTCATGCAATCTTCTTGCTGCGCAAGCGTTTTCCAGAACAGGTTATATGATCTTTTTGTCGCTTAATGCCTGTAAAACATGCATGAGCCACAAAATAATATAAAAAATACCGCCATTAAGTTGACTTTTAGCGCCCATATCTCCAGAATGCCGCCGTTTGCCAGAAATTCGTCGGTAAGCAGATTTGCATTGATTTACGTCATCATTGTGAATTAATATGCAAATAAAGTGAGTGAATATTCTCTGGAGGGTGTTTTGATTAAGTCAGCGCTATTGGTTCTGGAAGACGGAACCCAGTTTCACGGTCGGGCCATAGGGGCAACAGGTTCGGCGGTTGGGGAAGTCGTTTTCAATACTTCAATGACCGGTTATCAAGAAATCCTCACTGATCCTTCCTATTCTCGTCAAATCGTTACTCTTACTTATCCCCATATTGGCAATGTCGGCACTAATGACGCCGATGAAGAATCTTCTCAGGTACATGCACAAGGTCTGGTGATTCGCGATCTGCCGCTGATTGCCAGCAACTTCCGTAATACCGAAGACCTTTCTTCTTACCTGAAGCGCCATAACATCGTGGCGATTGCCGATATCGATACCCGTAAGCTGACGCGTTTACTGCGCGAGAAAGGCGCACAGAATGGCTGCATTATCGCAGGCGATAACCCGGATGCGGCGTTGGCGTTAGAAAAAGCCCGCGCGTTCCCAGGTCTGAATGGCATGGATCTGGCAAAAGAAGTGACCACCGCAGAAGCCTATAGCTGGACACAAGGGAGCTGGACGTTGACCGGCGGCCTGCCAGAAGCGAAAAAAGAAGACGAGCTGCCGTTCCACGTCGTGGCTTATGATTTTGGTGCCAAGCGCAACATCCTGCGGATGCTGGTGGATAGAGGCTGTCGCCTGACCATCGTTCCGGCGCAAACTTCTGCGGAAGATGTGCTGAAAATGAATCCAGACGGCATCTTCCTCTCCAACGGTCCTGGCGACCCGGCCCCGTGCGATTACGCCATTACCGCCATCCAGAAATTCCTCGAAACCGATATTCCGGTATTCGGCATCTGCCTCGGTCATCAGCTGCTGGCGCTGGCGAGCGGTGCGAAGACTGTCAAAATGAAATTTGGTCACCACGGCGGCAACCATCCGGTTAAAGATGTGGAGAAAAACGTGGTGATGATCACCGCCCAGAACCACGGTTTTGCGGTGGATGAAGCAACATTACCTGCAAACCTGCGTGTCACGCATAAATCCCTGTTCGACGGTACGTTACAGGGCATTCATCGCACTGATAAACCGGCGTTCAGCTTCCAGGGTCACCCGGAAGCCAGCCCTGGGCCACACGACGCAGCGCCGTTGTTCGACCACTTTATCGAGTTAATTGAGCAGTACCGTAAAACCGCTAAGTAATCAGGAGTAAAAGAGCCATGCCAAAACGTACAGATATAAAAAGTATCCTGATTCTGGGTGCGGGCCCGATTGTTATCGGTCAGGCGTGTGAGTTTGACTACTCTGGCGCGCAAGCATGTAAAGCCCTGCGCGAAGAGGGTTACCGCGTCATTCTGGTGAACTCCAACCCGGCGACCATCATGACCGACCCGGAAATGGCCGATGCGACCTACATCGAGCCGATTCACTGGGAAGTAGTACGCAAGATTATTGAAAAAGAGCGCCCGGACGCGGTGCTGCCAACGATGGGCGGTCAGACGGCGCTGAACTGCGCGCTGGAGCTGGAGCGTCAGGGCGTGTTGGAAGAGTTCGGCGTGACTATGATTGGTGCGACCGCCGATGCGATTGATAAAGCAGAAGACCGCCGTCGTTTCGACGTAGCGATGAAGAAAATTGGTCTGGAAACCGCGCGTTCCGGTATCGCACACACGATGGAAGAAGCGCTGGCGGTTGCCGCTGACGTGGGCTTCCCGTGCATTATTCGCCCATCCTTTACCATGGGCGGTAGCGGCGGCGGTATCGCTTATAACCGCGAAGAGTTTGAAGAAATTTGCGCCCGCGGTCTGGATCTCTCCCCAACCAAAGAGCTGCTGATTGATGAGTCGCTGATCGGCTGGAAAGAGTACGAGATGGAAGTGGTGCGTGATAAAAACGACAACTGCATCATCGTCTGCTCTATCGAAAACTTTGATGCGATGGGCATCCATACCGGTGACTCCATCACTGTCGCGCCAGCCCAAACGCTGACCGACAAAGAATATCAAATCATGCGTAACGCCTCGATGGCGGTGCTGCGTGAAATCGGCGTTGAAACCGGTGGTTCCAATGTCCAGTTTGCGGTGAACCCGAAAAACGGTCGCCTGATTGTTATCGAAATGAACCCACGCGTGTCCCGTTCTTCGGCGCTGGCGTCGAAAGCGACCGGTTTCCCGATTGCTAAAGTGGCGGCGAAACTGGCGGTGGGTTACACCCTCGACGAACTGATGAACGACATCACTGGCGGACGTACTCCGGCCTCCTTCGAGCCGTCCATCGACTATGTGGTTACTAAAATTCCTCGCTTCAACTTCGAAAAATTCGCTGGTGCTAACGACCGTCTGACCACTCAGATGAAATCGGTTGGCGAAGTGATGGCGATTGGTCGCACGCAGCAGGAATCCCTGCAAAAAGCGCTGCGCGGCCTGGAAGTCGGTGCGACTGGATTCGACCCGAAAGTGAGCCTCGATGACCCGGAAGCGTTAACCAAAATCCGTCGCGAACTGAAAGATGCTGGCGCAGAGCGTATCTGGTACATCGCCGATGCCTTCCGTGCGGGCCTGTCTGTGGACGGCGTGTTCAACCTGACCAATATTGACCGCTGGTTCCTGGTACAGATTGAAGAACTGGTGCGTCTGGAAGAGAAAGTAGCGGAAGTGGGCATCACTGGCCTGAACGCTGAATTCCTGCGCCAGCTGAAACGCAAAGGCTTTGCCGATGCGCGTCTGGCAAAACTGGCGGGCGTGCGCGAAGCGGAAATCCGCAAGCTGCGCGACCAGTATGACCTGCACCCGGTTTATAAGCGCGTGGATACCTGTGCGGCAGAGTTCGCCACCGACACCGCTTACATGTACTCCACTTATGAAGAAGAGTGCGAAGCGAATCCGTCTACCGACCGTGAAAAAATCATGGTTCTCGGCGGCGGCCCGAACCGTATCGGTCAGGGTATCGAATTCGACTACTGCTGTGTACACGCCTCGCTGGCGCTGCGCGAAGACGGTTACGAAACCATTATGGTTAACTGTAACCCGGAAACCGTCTCCACCGACTACGACACTTCCGATCGCCTCTACTTCGAGCCGGTAACTCTGGAAGATGTGCTAGAAATCGTGCGTATTGAGAAGCCGAAAGGCGTTATCGTTCAGTACGGCGGTCAGACCCCGCTGAAACTGGCGCGCGCGCTGGAAGCTGCTGGCGTACCGGTTATCGGCACCAGCCCGGATGCTATCGACCGTGCAGAAGACCGTGAACGCTTCCAGCATGCGGTTGAGCGTCTGAAACTGAAACAACCGGCGAACGCCACCGTTACCGCTATTGAAATGGCGGTAGAGAAGGCGAAAGAGATTGGCTACCCGCTGGTGGTACGTCCGTCTTACGTTCTCGGCGGTCGGGCGATGGAAATCGTCTATGACGAAGCTGACCTGCGTCGCTACTTCCAGACGGCGGTCAGCGTGTCTAACGATGCGCCAGTGTTGCTGGATCACTTCCTTGATGACGCGGTAGAAGTTGACGTGGATGCCATCTGCGACGGCGAAATGGTGCTGATTGGCGGCATCATGGAGCACATCGAGCAGGCGGGCGTGCACTCCGGTGACTCCGCATGTTCTCTGCCAGCCTACACCTTAAGTCAGGAAATTCAGGATGTGATGCGCCAGCAGGTGCAGAAACTGGCCTTCGAATTGCAGGTGCGCGGTCTGATGAACGTGCAGTTTGCGGTGAAAAACAACGAAGTCTACCTGATTGAAGTTAACCCGCGTGCGGCGCGTACCGTTCCGTTCGTCTCCAAAGCCACCGGCGTACCGCTGGCAAAAGTGGCGGCGCGTGTGATGGCTGGCAAATCGCTGGCTGAGCAGGGCGTAACCAAAGAAGTTATCCCGCCGTACTACTCGGTGAAAGAAGTGGTGCTGCCGTTCAATAAATTCCCGGGTGTTGACCCGCTGTTAGGGCCAGAAATGCGCTCCACCGGGGAAGTGATGGGCGTGGGCCGCACCTTCGCTGAAGCGTTTGCCAAAGCGCAGCTGGGCAGCAACTCCACCATGAAGAAACACGGTCGTGCGCTGCTTTCCGTGCGCGAAGGCGATAAAGAACGCGTGGTGGACCTGGCGGCAAAACTGCTGAAACAGGGCTTCGAGCTGGATGCGACCCACGGCACGGCGATTGTGCTGGGCGAAGCGGGCATTAATCCGCGTCTGGTGAACAAGGTGCATGAAGGCCGTCCGCACATTCAGGACCGCATCAAGAATGGCGAATATACCTACATCATCAACACCACTTCAGGCCGTCGCGCGATTGAAGACTCCCGCGTGATCCGTCGCAGTGCGCTGCAATATAAAGTGCATTATGACACCACCCTGAACGGTGGTTTCGCTACCGCGATGGCGCTGAATGCCGACGCGACCGAAAAAGTAATTTCGGTGCAGGAAATGCACGCGCAGATCAAATAATAGCGTGTCATGGCGGATATTTTTCATCCGCTAATTTGATCGAATAAGTAATACGGTTCTCTGATGAGGACCGTTTTTTTTGCCCATTAAGTAAATCTTTTGGGGAATCGATATTTTTGATGACATAAGCAGGATTTAGCTCACACTTATCGACGGTGAAGTTGCATACTATCGATATATCCACAATTTTAATATGGCCTTGTTTAATTGCTTCAAAACGAGTCATAGCCAGACTTTTAATTTGTGAAACTGGAGTTCGTATGTGTGAAGGATATGTTGAAAAACCACTCTACTTGTTAATCGCCGAATGGATGATGGCTGAAAATCGGTGGGTGATAGCAAGAGAGATCTCTATTCATTTCGATATTGAACACAGCAAGGCGGTTAATACCCTGACTTATATTCTGTCGGAAGTCGCAGAAATAAGCTGCGAAGTTAAGATGATCCCTAATAAGCTGGAAGGACGGGGATGCCAGTGCCAGCGACTGGTAAAAGTGGTCGATATCGATGAGCAAATTTACGCGCGCCTGCGCAATAACAGCCGGGATAAATTAGTCGGCGTAAGAAAGACGCCGCGTATTCCTGCCGTTCCGCTCACGGAACTTAACCGCGAGCAGAAGTGGCAGATGATGTTGTCAAAGAGTATGCGTCGTTAATTTTATCTCGTTGATACCGGGCGTCCTGCTTGCCAGATGCGATGTTGTAGCATCTTATCCAGCAACCAGGTCGCATCCGGCAAGATCACCGTTTAGGCGTCACATCCGTCGTCCCCTGCAAACGGGGGCGATTTTCCTCCATTTGCCTCAGTGGCTGTGTTTCATGTAACGATGCATGACAGCGCCCGACAAGATCCTGATACTCTTTGGTATTCAACCGTTTCCAGTGTAACTCGTCGTCACTAACACTGCGTACAGCGCGGGCTGGCGTACCCATCAACAACTGGCGTTTCTCGCCGTGAAAGCCTGCTTTGACAAAGCTCATGGCGGCAACAATGCTCTCTTCGCCAATGACCGCGCCATCCATAATCACGCTGTTCATCCCGACCAATGCATCGCGACCAATCACACAACCATGCAGGATCGCTCCGTGCCCGATATGGCCGTTTTCCCCAACGATGGTGTCAGTGTCGCAGTAGCCATGCATAATGCAGCCATCCTGAATATTGGCTCCCGCTTGCACGATCAACCGCCCGTAGTCACCACGCAGTGAGGCGAGTGGGCCGATGTAGACACCGGCTCCCACAATCACATCGCCAATCAAGACGGCACTGGGATGGACAAACGCCGTCGGGTGAACCACCGGAATTAACCCCTCAAAGGCGTAATAGCTCACGGTTGTTAACGTCCTTTCCACACCGGATCGCGCTTCTCGGCAAACGCCAGCGGCCCTTCAATGGCATCCTCCGAATGCAGAACCGACGGATAGTGTTTCAACACGCCGCTGCGAATATAGCGATACGCTTCTTCTACCGGCATTTCGCTGGTGGTGCGGAAGATCTCTTTCAGCGCCGCAATCGCCAGCGGGGCGCTGTTAACCAGCTGCTGCGCCAGTTCGCGGGCGTTATCCATCAGTTCCGCCTGGCTAACCACGCGGTTGACTATCCCCCAACGCAGCGCCTCTTCTGCGCCCATTCGTCTGCCGGTCATCACCATTTCATTGACGATGGCAGGCGGCAGGATCTTCGGTAGACGCAGCACGCCGCCGCTGTCAGGAACGATGCCCAGCTTGGCTTCCGGCAGGGCGAAGCTGGCGTTATCGGCACAAACAATAAAATCTGCCGCCAGCGCCAGTTCGAAACCGCCGCCAAAGGCATAGCCGTTCACAGCTGCGATAACCGGTTTGTCGAGATTGAAAATTTCGGTTAATCCCGCAAATCCACCCGGGCCAAAGTCAGCATCCGGTGCTTCGCCTTCTGCTGCCGCTTTTAAATCCCAGCCCGCGGAAAAGAACTTCTCTCCGGCACCGGTAATAATGGCGACACGTAATTGCGGATCGTCACGGAAATTTAGAAATACTTCGCCCATTTCAAAGCTGGTTTTTGCATCAATAGCATTCGCTTTTGGACGATCAAGGGTAATTTCCAGAATTGATCCATTGCGGGTCAGATGTAATGATTCACTCATTCCTTTTCTCCATTTTTGCTTTTTCAGGGACGACAACATCCCTGCAAAAAATGCATATTGTTTTATAGCGTGATTATTAGCTGGCAGGGTAGTTCCCTGCTGTTTCATTTATTTCAGATTCTTTCTAATTATTTTCCCCGAGCAATTACGTGGCAGATCTTTTCTGATCTCCAGATAAGAGGGCACTTTAAATTTCGCCATATTTTGTTCGCAGAAGCGGAAAAATTCCTCTTCGCTCAATGTTTCACCTTCATTCAGCACCACAAATGCTTTGATGGCTTCATCGCGAATCGAATCTTTAATACCCACAACCACGATATCCTGAATTTTTGGATGGGTGGCGATGATATTTTCCAGCTCCACGCAGGAGACATTCTCGCCACCGCGTTTGATCATATTGCAGCGGCGATCGACGAAATAAAAAAAGCCCTCTTCGTCGCAGTATCCGGTATCGCCGGTATGTAGCCAGCCGTCGGCTTCCAGCACTTTCGCAGTGGCTTTCGGGTTGAGAAAATACTCTTTGAAGATGGTTTTCCCTGGTACGCCTTTAATACAGATTTCACCGATCTCACCTGCCGGGAGCGGGCGATTGTGATCGTCGCGGATCTCCGCTTCGTAGCAAAACCCCGCCCGACCAATCGACGGCCAGCGTCGTTTATCGCCAGGGCGATCGCCGATAATGCCCACAATGGTTTCCGTCATCCCATAAGACGTCAGCAAGCGAACGCCGAAGCGTTCACAAAACGCATCTTTTTCCTGCTCCGACAAGTTGAGATAAAACATCACTTCCCGCAGGCGGTGTTGCCGATCGTTCGCTGAAGGCGGCTGCACCATCAACGTACGGATCATCATCGGAATACATTCGGTAATGGTGGCGCGGTACTTCTGCACCTGTCCCCAGAAGGCGCGGGCGCTGTATTTCTCGACCAGCACAAAGGTGGCCCCGGCAGAAAACGCCGCCATCGCCGCAGTACACTGGCAATCGATATGAAACGCAGGCATTACCGTCAGGTAGACGTCATCGTCACGCAGTGCACACTGCCAGGCGGAGTAATATCCAGCGAAGCGCAGGTTGTAATGGGTAATCACCACACCTTTCGGTCGGGAGGTGGTGCCGGAGGTGAAGAGAATTTCCGCCGTATCGTCAGTCGATAGCGGCGGTGCATAGCACAAGGTGGCAGGTTGTTGATTTTTCAGTTGAGTAAACGAACTCACGCCATCATCAGCGGGAAGTGCCACATCTGTCAGGCAAATGTGCCGCAATTGAGTGGCATCTTCCTGCTGAATCTGTTGATACATAGGATAGAATTGCGCACTGGTCACCAGCAGGCACGCCTGGCTATTTTGCAGGATCCACGCGCTTTCCTCGCGTAACAGGCGGGCGTTAATCGGCACCATAATCGCGCCAATTTTTGCCAGCCCGAACCAGCAAAAGATAAATTCCGGGCAGTTGTCGAGATGTAGTGCAACCTTGTCGCCTTTGCGAATCCCCAGCGTATAAAACAGGTTTGCCGTGCGGTTAATCTCCTGATTTAACTCAAGATAACTATACCGGTTAACGACTCCGCCGCTGGATTCACAAATCAGCGCCGTTTTATGACCGTAAACGTCCGCAAGATCGTCCCACATTTGACGTAGATGTTGTCCGCCAATGATATCCATTGCACCTCTATCCATTTTTGTTCGTTTGTTATTGGGCGGGCGCTAGTCAGGCAAGCCGACTGACGCCACGCGTTTAGTCCTCAACTTTGGCCAGACCTTTGCTGACCAACTCCTGAATGTCGTTTTCGCTGTAGCCGATATTTTTCAAAATGGCAGCCGTGTCCATGCCATGTGAGGGCATTCCGCGCCAGATTTGTCCGGGGTTATTTTTGAATTTCGGCATGATGTTCGGCCCTTTGCAGGTGCGACCATCCATCGTTTGCCACTGAGTGATTGATTCACGGGCAACATACTGTGGATTGCTTTCCAGTTCCGGTACGGTCAGTACTTTGGCACAGGCGATATTCAGTTCGGCAAAGCGTTCTTTAACTTCTGCGATGGTATGTGCCGCCAGCCAGGCATCGAGTTTTTCTTCTACCAGTGGGCCGTAAGGGCATTCGATACGGTGGATAAGCTGAGTGCCTTCCGGGATTTCCGGCGTACTGAGTAGATGTGCGAGGCCAATATCTTTAAAGCACTCTTCAATTTGGGTAATGCCCACCAGTTCCATCACGATGTAGCCGTCGGCACATTTATACAGACCGCAACCGGCGTAGTAGGGATCTTTACCTTTGCTCATGCGCGGGCACATTTCGCCGCCGTTGAAGTAATCCATCATGAAGTACTGGCCCATACGCAGCATCACTTCGTACATGGCGATGTCGATACTTTCGCCTTTACCGGTTTCACGCACTTTATGCAGTGCTGCCAGCGCCGCCGTGGTGGCGGTCAGGCCAGAAAAGTAATCGGCGGTATACGGGAAGGCAGGCATTGGCTGGTCAACATCACCGTTCTGAATCAGGTAACCACTGAAGGCCTGGGCGATGGTGTTATAGGCCGGAAGATTGGTGTACTCCTCGGTGCCGTACTGACCAAAACCGGACAGGTGAGCGATAACCAGTTTCGGGTTGTGCTGCCACAGTACTTCATCGGTAATGCCACGACGGGCAAAGGCCGGACCTTTACTGGCTTCGATGAAGATATCGGTGGTTTCCATTAATTTCAGAAACGCTTCGCGGCCTTCATCTTTGAAAATATTTAACGACAGCGCGTGCAAATTGCGGCGGGAGAGCTGCGGGTAGTTCGGTTGAACGCGAATGGTGTCGGCCCAGGCGACGTTCTCGATCCAAATAACTTCCGCCCCCCATTCTGCGAACATTTGCCCGGCAAACGGTCCGGCGATTTCGATACCGGAGAAGACAACGCGCAATCCGGCCAGCGGCCCGAATTTCGGCATGGGTAGATGATCCATTATTAGCTCCTGAAAAATTTATGTAGCGCATGACTGCCGGATGCGGCGTAAACGCTTTATCCGGCCTACATTCGTGCTCCCGTAGATACTGTTATGGCCTGCAAGTTTTTTCCTGGTCCGGTTTCCCGGATTGCA
>OGYV01000785.1_pt1 | contig 25515 bp, 22 predicted proteins | sample 1576651 | NCBI WGS metagenome assembly OGYV01 (sample SAMEA3541570, study PRJEB24748) | human gut metagenome | biome: human gut; feature: human-associated habitat; material: faeces | place: China | collected 2012
CCCTGTCTTTAGACATGGGGAGTGTCAAAACAAGAATATTTAGTGAATGTAGTATGTTAGAATGTAATAAAGATCTTGAACTTTATTATTTAGATTCTTTTAAAATAGTACATGAAAAGTAGACTCTTTATAAAAGTCTGCTTTTTAAATTACATTTTTTTGGTGTATTCTTAACAATAAAAAGAGTAAAATAGGCTTTGGAGGTGAGACTATGTTGTTGTTAGGACATAGAGGTTATAGTGATCAATATTCTGAAAATACAATGTTAGCTTTTTCAAAAGCTATTGAAAGTGGATTTGATGGTATTGAAACAGATGTGCATAAAACAAAAGATGGTGTTCTTGTTTTATGTCATGATGAAAAAATCAATCGAACAAGTGATGGAAAAGGTTATATTAAAGATATGACTTATGAAGAGCTTTGTGCATATAATTTTGGAACAAAAGAAAATCCTCAAAGAATTCCTTTGTTGAAAGAATTATTGGAATTATGTAAAGGAAAAAATGTAAAGATCAACTTAGAAATTAAAACAAATAAAATTCAATATCCAGGAATAGAACTAGAAAGCTATCAAATGATCAAAGAAATGGGGATGCTAGATCAAGTTTTATTTTCAAGTTTTTATGTTGATTCTCTTTATAAATTAAGAGCAATTGATTCATCTTTATATTTAGGTTATCTTTTTGAAGATGATTATGAAAAAAATAAACAATTATGTTTAACACAAAAATTTCATGTACATGCACGTGAAGATTTTCTAGATGAAGATGAAATTGCACTCTTTTTAAAAGCTGGATTAGACATCAATACATGGGGTGTAAAGAACCGTTTTAGATATGCTTATTTTAAGGAAAAAGGTGTCAATATTGTTATTGCAAATAAAAATTTTAAGAAATTAAAAATGTAATCGCTTACGTTATTTTTTCACATCAAACAAGCGATAATGCTTGTTTTTTGTATGTTTTTCATGTAAGATGGTTGTGTACAAATGAAAAATTTCACAATAGTTATGGAGGAAATAAAATGGCAGAAAAAAAACCCGTACAACAAGCTGTCCCAACTGAAGCAGAAACTGATGCTCATGTTGATGACCTTGTAAACAAAGCTTTAAAAGCTTTAGAAGAATTTGAAGATTTTACACAAGAACAAGTAGACTACATCGTCGCTAAATGTTCTGTAGCTGGACTAGACCATCATGGTATTTTAGCTGAAGCTGCAGTTAACGAAACAGGACGTGGAGTATTTGAAGATAAAGCTGTTAAAAACTTATTTGCATGTGAATATGTTACTAACAATTTACGTCATTTAAAAACAGTAGGGATCATCAATGAAGATCCATTAACTGGTATTACTGAAATTGCTGAACCAGTAGGTGTTGTTTGTGGTATCGTTCCAACAACTAACCCAACTTCAACAGTAATTTTCAAATCATTAATCGCTTTAAAAACAAGAAACCCAATCATTTTCTCGTTCCACCCAAGCGCTCATGAAAGTTCAAAACAAGCTGCTATCGTAATTAGAGATGCTGCTATTGCTGCTGGTGCACCAGAAAACTGTATCCAATGGTTATCAATTAAATCTATGTATGCTACTAATGCATTAATGAATCACCCAGGTGTTGCAACTATCTTAGCAACTGGTGGTAACGCAATGGTTAAAGCTGCATATTCATGTGGAAAACCTGCTTTAGGTGTAGGTGCTGGTAACGTACCTGCATATGTTGAAAAAACATGTGTATTACCAAGAGCTGTAAATGATATCGTATTATCAAAATCTTTCGACAATGGTATGATTTGTGCTTCTGAACAAGCAGCAATCGTTGACCAAGAAATCTACAGTGATTTCATGAAAGAAATTAAAAGATTCCATGTTTACTTTGTAAATAAAGAAGAAAAAGCTAAACTTGAAAAATTCATGTTTGGTGCAGAAGCTTATTCAGACAATGTTGCTCAAGCTAAATTAAATCCAAATGTTGTAGGTAAACCTGCTGAATGGATTGCTGAACAAGCTGGATTCAAAGTGCCTGCTGAAACACAAATTATCTGTGCTGAATGTAAAGAAGTAGGACCAAATGAACCATTAACTAGAGAAAAATTATCTCCAGTATTAGCTATCTTAAAAGCTAAAAGCACTGATGATGGTATCGCTAAAGCAGCTGCAATGGTTGAATTTAACGGTTTAGGTCACTCTGCTGCAATTCATACAGAAGATCATGAAATTTCTAAAAAATTCGGACATGCATGTAAAGCAATCCGTATCATTGAAAACGCTCCATCAACATTCGGTGGTATTGGATCAGTATATAATGCATTCATTCCATCATTAACATTAGGTTGTGGTTCTTACGGACATAACTCAGTATCTAACAACGTAAGTGCTGTTAACTTAATCAATATTAAGAGAATAGGGAGACGTAATAACAATATGCAATGGGTTAAACTTCCTCCAAAAGTATACTTTGAAAAGAATTCAATTAGATACTTAAGAGATATGAAACATATGGAAAAAGCCATGATCGTTACTGATAGAAGTATGGTAAATCTTGGTTATGTTGAAAAAATCGAAGACGTTATTAGAAGAAGACGTAATCATGTAGATATCGAATTATTCTTTGATGTTGAACCAGATCCAAGTATTGATACTGTAAGAGAAGGGGTAGAATTAATGAGAAAATTCGAACCTGATTGTATCATTGCTTTAGGTGGGGGATCATCAATGGATGCTGCTAAAGTTATGTGGTTAATGTATGAAAACCCAGAAGTTAACTTTGATGATATCAAACAAAAATTCATGGATATCAGAAAACGTGCTTTCAAATTCCCTGAATTAGGTAAAAAAGCAAAAATGATCTGTATCCCAACTACATCAGGAACTGGATCAGAAGTTACTCCTTTCGCAGTTATCACTGATAAGAAAGAAAACAAAAAATATCCATTAACTGACTATGCTTTAACACCAACTATCGCTATCGTTGACCCTGAATTCGTAATGTCATTACCAGGAGCAATCGCTGCTGATACAGGTATCGACGTATTAACTCATGCGGTTGAAGCTTATGTTTCAATCTTAGCATCTGACTTTACTGATGGATGGGCTAAACAAGCTGTTAAATTAGTATTTGAATACTTAGAAGAATCAGTTAAGAAAGGTACTCCAATTGCTAGAGAAAAAATGCATAATGCTGCAACTATCGCAGGTATGGCATTCGCAAATGCATTCTTAGGAATGAACCACTCATTAGCTCATAAGATTGGTGGGGAATGGCATATTCCACATGGTAGAACAAATGGTATCTTATTACCACACGTAATTAGATATAACGGAACTATTCCAACTAAATTAAATATCTGGCCAAAAATTGAAAACTATAAAGCTGATGTTAAATTCATGGAATTAGCTCAATTAATTGGATTAAATCCTAAAACTCCAGCTGAAGGTGTTGAAATGTTCGCTGATGCTTGTGAAGAATTATGTCACAAAGTAGGTGTTGCATCTAACGTAGAATCTCAAGGTATCTCAAGAGAAGCTTGGGAAGAATCAGTTCATAGAATTGCTATGAATGCTTACGAAGATCAATGTACACCAGCTAACCCTAGAATGCCTATGGTTAAAGATATGGAAGATATTTTACGTAAAATTTACGATTACAAAAATAAATTTGATAAATAATAGTTAAGGTAGGTATGTCCTACCTTTTCTTTTTTATATTTTTTGTAACGGAATTTGTTCACATTTTATTATGAACAACAAAAAGAAGAATTTGAACTATATGCACAATTAGCAAATTATGAAACGCAGTTTTATGAGTAAGAATTTCTCTTAAGAGAAAGTTCATAATGAATTCATATAGAATTGTTATATTAATCATGTCAGATGAAGACAATATAATAAACAAGTATAAGTGACCCCTCTCCCAAAAATTCACTTATACGCAAAGGAGGAACGCGTGTTCCTTTTTTTTGTGCAAAAATAATTAATTTATTATTGCAATAAATATTTAATATTGTTAGAATAAGAAAGGGCAATACAGTGTCTTCCATAGGAAGGCACTTTTTATTTTTATAGATACTAGAGGAGGATAGAAAATGGCTAAATACATATTTGTAACAGGTGGAGTTGTGTCTGGTCTTGGTAAAGGGTTAACAGCTGCATCTTTAGGAAGAATTTTAAAACAAAGAGGACAAAAAGTCTTCATGCAAAAATTAGATCCATATATTAACGTTGATCCAGGAACAATGTCACCTTATCAACATGGGGAAGTATTTGTTACTGCAGATGGGGCAGAAACAGACTTAGACTTAGGACATTATGAAAGATTTATTGATGAACAATTAAATAAAAACTCATCAATTACAACAGGTAGAATTTATAGTAACGTTATTTCAAAAGAAAGACGTGGAGATTATTTAGGAGCTACTGTACAAGTTGTTCCTCATATTACAAATGAAATTAAAGAAAGAATTTATGCAGCGGCACGTAGTTCTAAAGCAGATATCGTCATTACTGAAATTGGTGGAACAACAGGAGATATCGAAAGTTTACCTTTCATTGAAGCTATCCGCCAAGTAAGATTAGATTTAGGATATGAAAATACTGTTTATATTCATACAACTTTACTTCCATACATTGGAGCAAGTCATGAAGTAAAAACAAAACCAACACAACATAGTGTTAAAGAATTAAGAGGTTTAGGTATTCAACCAGACTTTATTGTTTGTCGTAGTGAACATCATATTGAAAAAGAATTAAAAGACAAAATTTCATTATTCTGTAATGTACCAACACAAAATGTTATTTCTAACTACGATGTAGAAAATTTATATGAATTACCACGTATGTTATTAGATCAAAAAATGGATGATTTAGTATTACAACATTTACAAATCAATGCACCAGCAGCACATATGGAAGAATGGGATGCATTAGTTAATCGTGTTAAAAACTTAAATCAAGAATTAAATATTGCTTTAGTTGGAAAATATGTTCAATTACCTGATGCTTATTTATCAGTTAATGAAGCTTTAAGACATGCAGGATATTATGTAAATAGTGTTGTTAATATTGATTTTATTAATTCAGAAGAATTAAATAAAGAAAATGTAGCAGAAAGATTAAAAGATGCTGATGGAATTATCGTTCCAGGTGGATTTGGTGATCGTGGTATTGCTGGTATGATTGATGCTATTGAATATGCACGTACTAATAAAGTTCCACTTTTAGGTATTTGTTTAGGTATGCAATTAATTACCATTGAATATGCTAGAAATGTTTGTGGTATTAAAGATGCTAATTCATTAGAATTTGATGAATTATGTAAGAATCCAGTCATCAACTTAATGTCAGATCAATCTTTAGAAGATATGGGTGGTACACAAAGATTAGGTGATTATGAATGTCAATTAAATTCAGGTACACATGCAGCGCGTCTTTATGGAAAAGAATTAATTAAAGAAAGACATCGTCATAGATATGAATTTAATAATAATTATAAAGACGTTTTAGTTGAAAATGGTTTAAAAGTTGCAGGATTTAATCCAGAAAGAAATCTTGTGGAAATTGTTGAAATTGAAGATCATCCTTACTATGTAGGATGTCAATTCCATCCGGAATTTACTTCAAGACCAAACCGTGCACAACCTTTATTCCAAGGTTTGATTTCAGCAGCACATGATCGTAAATATAATAAATAAAAAAGCAATATCGAAAGATATTGTTTTCTTATACAAAAAAGGAGATTGTCGAGGCAATCTCCAAATTTTTATTTCTTAGGTAATTTAAATGAGCTCTTTAATGAAACGACTCTATTAAATACAAAATGATCATCTGTAGAATCTTTGGTATCAATACAGAAATATCCATTTCTTACAAATTGGAATGAATCACCAGGTTTATATTTTTCAATAGCTGGTTCAACATAACAATCTTCAATAACAGTTAATGAATTAGGATTTAAATTTAAAGATCCATCTTCATTATAAACACCTTTTTCTTCATCAACTAAGTTTTCATATAAACGTGCTGTTACTTTCTTACAATGATGAACAGGAACCCAATGAATTGTACCTTTTACTTTTCTACCAGTAAATCCTGTACCGTTTTTAGTAATAGGATCATAAGTACAATGAACAACAGTTACTTTTCCATTTTCATCTTTTTCAAAATCAACACATTTAACGAAATAAGCATTCATTAAACGAACTTCATTTCCTGGGAACAATCTGAAATATTTTTTAGGTGGTTCTTCCATAAAGTCATCACGATCAATCCATAATTCTCTTTCAAATGGTACTTTTTCATAACCTAAATCAGGATTTTCCATGTTGACCATCGCATCTAAATATTCAACTTGTCCTTCGGGATAGTTATCAATTACTAATTTAATAGGATCTAAAACAGCCATCACACGAGGTGCTTTAGGTTTTAAATCATTACGAATACAATATTCTAACATCGCATAATCATTTGATGAGTTACTTTTTGTAACACCGACTAATTCCATAAAAGATTTAATTGATTCAGGTGTAAATCCTCTACGTCTTAAAGCAGCGATTGTGACTAGTCGAGGATCATCCCAACCATCAACAATACCTTCATCTACTAAACGTTTAATATAACGTTTTCCTGTAATAACGTTTGTTAGATAAAGTTTTGCAAATTCAATTTGTTTTGGTGGATGTTCATAACCAATTTCTTGAACGACCCAATCATATAAAGGACGATGATCTTCAAATTCAAGAGTACAAATTGAATGAGTAATTCCTTCAATGGCATCTTCAATTGGATGCGCAAAGTCATACATTGGATAAATACACCATTTATCTCCTGTATTATGGTGTGTCATTCTGGCAACACGATAAATAATAGGATCACGCATATTGATATTTGATGAAGCCATATCAATTTTAGCTCTTAATACTTTTGATCCATCTTCAAATTCACCATTTTTCATTCTTTCGAATAAATCTAAGTTTTCTTCGATTGAACGATTACGATATGGAGAATCTTTACCAGGTTCTGTTAAAGTACCACGGTATTCTCTAATTTGTTCAGGACTTAAATCACAAACATAAGCTTTTCCTTTTTTGATTAAAAGAACAGCAGCTTCATACATTTGATCAAAATAGTTTGAAGCAAATTTGATATCACCATCATATTTAGCACCTAACCATTCTACATCTGAAACAATACTTTCGACGAATTCTGTTTTTTCTTTCATTGGATTTGTATCATCGAAACGTAAATTGAATGTTCCATTATATTTTTTAGCTAATCCATAATTTAATAAGATTGATTTAGCATGACCAATGTGTAAATAACCATTTGGTTCAGGAGGAAAACGTGTCGCAATTTTTGTATATTTTCCTTCCGCTAAATCTTGATCTATAATTTTTTCAATAAAATTTTTACTTACTACTTCTTCTTTATCCATAGGAAGTCCTCCCATAATTTTTATATGTTTTAGTTTACCATATTTTCCTTGATTATAAAACATCCAATACTTCATAAATTAGAAAATATGTGCTAGAATGTTTGCGGAAGGTGATAACATGTTTAGAATAGGACAATCGATTGATATTCATCAATTAGTAGAAGGAAGAGATTTATATATTGGTGGTGTAAAAATTGACCATGATAAAGGTTTATTAGGACATAGCGATGCAGATGTTTTATTACATGCCATTATTGAAAGTATTATTGGGGCATTAGGTCTTGGTGATATTGGAAAACATTTTCCAGATACGGATCCTCAATATAAAGGAATTTCTTCAATGGTTTTATTGGAACATTGTTATCAACTGATGGATAAAGAAGGTTATGAAATCAATAACCTTGATAGTATTATTATGTGTGAAGCACCTAAGATGGCTCCACATATTCAAAAAATGAGAGAAAATGTCGCAAGTAAATTACATTGTGACATCAGCCAAATTAACATTAAAGCAACACGTGGAGAAAAACTTGGTTTTGTCGGCAGACAAGAAGGAATGGTAGCTCAAGCGGTTGTATTATTAAGGAAAAAAGGAGTATAGAAATGGCAAAAGTAAGAACAAGATTTGCACCTAGTCCAACTGGATATATGCATATCGGTAACTTAAGAACAGCATTATATGAATATTTAATTGCTAAACATGATCATGGAGATTTTATTTTAAGAATTGAAGATACTGATCAAGAAAGAGAAGTTGAAGGTGCTGTTGATATGATCTATAAAGTTATGGATCAAACAGGATTAGGTTATGATGAAGGACCTAATAAACCAGGAGAAGTTGGACCTTATGTTCAATCTGAAAGATTAGCTATTTATAAAGAATATGCTGATAAATTAGTTGAATTAGGGGGAGCACATTATTGTTTCTGTGATGAAGAAACAATCAATAAAGCAAAAGAAGAATCTGATAATGAAGAATTAGGATATATTGATCCTTGTAAACATCTTTCTTTAGAAGAAGCAAAACAAAGAATCGCTAATGGTGAAAAATATGTTGTTAGACAAACAATTCCAAGTACTGGAATCACTTCTTTTGAAGATGAAGTTTATGGACATATTGAAGTAGAAAATGCTGGACTTGCTGAAGGGGTTTTATTAAAGAGTGATGGTTATCCAACTTATAACTTTGCGAATATCGTAGATGATCATTTAATGAACATCACACATGTTGTAAGAGGAAATGAATATTTATCTTCAACACCTAAATATAATTTAATTTATCAAGCATTTGGATGGGATGTACCATCATATATTCATTGTCCACCTGTTATGAAAGATGAAAAACATAAATTATCAAAACGTAATGGGGATGCATCTTATCAAGATTTAATTAATAAAGGTTTCTTAAATGAAGCAATCTTAAATTATATTGCTTTACTTGGATGGTCACCTGAAGGTGAACAAGAAATCTTCTCATTAGATGAATTAATTGAAGCGTTTGATGTTAAACGTATTTCTAAATCTGGGGCTATTTTTGATATGAATAAATTAAAATGGATCAATAGCCAATATATTAAAAAATTAGATACAAAACAATTAACAGAATTATGTTTACCATTCTTAAAAGAAGCTTATGATTTAAGCAATAAAAGTGAAGCATGGATTGAAAAATTAGTAGAAGTGCATAGAGATCATATTTCTTGTGGTGAAGAAATCGTTGAACAAGTTAAATTATTCTTTGAAGATGAGATTCATTTAGAAGAAGAAGCTATTGAATTTATGAAAGATGAAGCTATTCCAAATACTTTAGCTGTATTTAAATCTAAAGTCGCAGAATTAGCTGAAGAAGATTTTAAACAAGATCAAATTTTTGCTTGTATTAAAGCGACACAAAAAGAAGCAAAAGCAAGAGGAAAAATGTTATACATGCCTTTACGTATTGCGACAACTGGTATTATGCATGGCCCTGATTTAGCAGCTTCTATGGAATTATTAGGTAAAGAAAAAGTATTAAAAAGATTAGGATAGGAAATTATTCTTATCCTTTTTTTATGTTTTTTTTACATAGAGTTTGATTTATGTTGCTTTTTTTGAAATGAAGGCATAATATATTGTCAAAAGTACGGTACTTTTCACAAAAAAGACATAATGAGATGGTATAATAGGTTAGAAAGAGGTGATAACAATGAAGAAGAAAATAATTGGTATTGTTTTAACATTCTTTGTTGTTGTAAGTACTCTTCTTACGATTTTTGCTTTTAGAATAACACCCGTTACTTTAAAAAGAGATACTTTTGTTTATGAATATGGAACACCAATTTCTAATAATCCGGCAGATTATGTCAATGCTAATGCAAATGTTATTAATGAGGTACAATTAAATTTTTCTAATTTAAAAAATGAGATAGGTGTTTATAAAGTATCGGCTTCTTATGCGGGAGTAGAATTTCCATTTTACATTAAAATTCAAGATACAACAAAACCAGTTGTAACTTTAAAACAAGTTGTTTTTAATGTGAATTTAAATGAAGAAATTAGTGCTTTGAATTTGATCGATAAAGTAGATGATCAATCAGAAGTTATTGCTTATTTTTTAGAGGATGATGGAACAAAAAATACAACTCTTAAATTCACAAAAAAAGGTTCTTATATAGTTAATATTCTTGTAGAAGATGTAGTGGGAAATCAAGCGGCTAAATTAAGAGCTAAGATTGTTGTGGGAAGCTTAGGAAATCATCCAACGCTTGAAGGTATTGATGATGTTGAAATTGTTCAAGGAACACATTTTGATATTATGGAAGGTGTTAAAGCTAGTGATGGTAATGGAAATGATATTACACATCAAATTAAGATTTTGAAAAATACAGTCAATACTGAAGAAGTAGGAACCTATGAAGTTATTTACTCAATTACAAATAGTCAGGGTAATAATATTCAAAGAACAAGAAAAGTAGAAGTGATTAAAAATGAAAGTGAGAAGAAAAAATGAGTGTAACTTTAGCGATGATTGTGATATCCGTAGCCATTTATGTCATTATTAATTTTATAGATCATTCAGATGAAAAATCAGTGTTAGCTATTAAATATGGAGCTTTTTATCCTCCTAAAATAGAATATAAACAAGAGTATTGGCGCTTTTTAACAGCTAATTTTGTTCATGTTGATTTAGTTCATATTTTTATGAATTGTTATGCACTTTATTATTTGGGTGGAACTTTCTTTGAACCTTTTTTGGGAAGTTTAGAATATTTGTATCTAGTATTAATTTCTGGAATTTTTTCTTATCTTATTACTTATATGACATCTAAAAAAGAGGGACGTTATCAAAATACGATTACTTTAGGTGCAAGCGGTATTTTTTATGGGTTTTTGGGAGCTATTGTGACTTTAGGTGTTGTTTTTCAAGGACCATTTTTAATGATTTTAAAACAATTTATTCCTGTCATTGCTATTAATGTTGTTTTTACGTTGGCAGATAAAAATATTTCTAAAACAGGGCATTTAGGTGGCTTTGTTGGTGGTGTTATTGCTATGCTAGTGCTTATTGGAAGTGGCTTATGCGTTTATTAATTGATGGAGATGCTTGTCCTGATCGTCAAAAAGTTATTGAACTTGCTTTGCATTATGGAGTAGAAGTTTTATTGTTTATTGATTTTGCACATGTTATTGAAGATGAAAGAATTCAAATAATTATGTGTGAAGTAGGAAAAGATAGTGTTGATCAAATGATTCTTTCTTATTTACAAGAAGGTGATCTATTGATTAGTCAAGATTATGGACTTGCAAGTTTAGCTTTGCTTAAAAATGTAACGATACTTCATGTATCGGGGAAAAGAATTACAGAAGATAATATTAATAATTTGTTGACTTCTCGTTATTTAGGACATCTTTCTAGAAAACAACATAAGCATGTAAAAGGACCTAAAAAAAGGAATTATAGGACATCACAATTCTTTTTAAGAGAATTAGAAAAGATATTTATTGAAAATAAAATAAACGAAGAAAAAGCAATACTAGAATAAACATCTAGCATTGCTTTATTTTTATTTTCCAGAATCTCCATAGTTTTTAAGCACACGAGCACTTGGATCATCAACATCACAGTTTTCCCATTCTTTATTTGGCATCCAGAAATCTTTGATCCATTTTCCTTGTTGTGGGAAGAATGATTCAAAAATATCTCTATACATTAATGATTCTTTGGTGAAAGGTGTACAATATGAATATTTATCTTTAGCATTTAAAACATCTTCATCACTGTATTTATCTTCAGCTAATTCTTTTAAATAATCTACCATTGAATGACCAACAGCATCAGAAAAAGCTGCTTTTTCTCTAAATAAAATATCGTGTGGTAAATAATCAGTTCCTTCAAAAGCATGTCTTAACAAATATTTTCCTTTATTATAAACATTCATTTTTTTAGCAGGATCAATAGACATAGAATAATCAACAAAATCAAGATCAGCAAAAGGAACACGTCCTTCAAGAGCATGTGCAGAAATACAACGATCGGCTCTTAAGACATCATACATATAAAGTTCTTTGATTCTTTTACTTGATTCTTCTTGGAAAGCTTTAGCGTTAGGTGCAAAATCAGTATATTTATAACCAAATAATTCATCTGAAACTTCACCAGTCATAATAACTTTAATATCGGTATTTTGGTGAATATATTTACATAAAATATACATGGCCATACTCGCACGAATTGTTGTAATATCGAAAGTTTCGAGATGATAGATGACTTCTTTTAGATGTTGATAGAGATCTTCTTTATTCATAATAACTTCTGTATGTTCTGTTCCTAAATAATCAGCAACTTGTTTAGCATATTTTAAATCAATAGGATCACTTTCCATACCGATAGCGAAAGTACGAATAGGTTTATCTGATAATTTTTGACCAATGGCGCATACTAAAGAAGAATCTAATCCACCGCTTAATAAATATCCAATTGGAACATCAGACATAAATCTTTTTTCTACGGCTTTTTCAAGTTTTGTTTTTAATTTTCCAGCAATTGTTTCTAAATCATCATCAACGATTGTTTTAGGATCACTTAAATCATTATAACAAACAAATTGACCATCTAAATAATAATGTCCTGGTGGAAAAGGCATAATATCATCACATAAATCAAATAAAGCTTTGGCTTCGGAAGCAAAACATATTTGATGTTCTTTTTTACTATAACCATAAAACATAGGTCTAATTCCCATTGGGTCTCTTGCTGCCATTAACTGTTTTGTTTTGTTATCGTATAAAACAAGAGCAAATTCAGCATCTAAATATTTACATAAAATTTCAAGTTCATATTGTTCATATAATGGAATCAAAACTTCACAATCACTACCAGATTTAAAAGTATAGCTACTTTCTAATTTTGTTTTTAATGCTGGATAGTTATATATTTCACCATTACATACAAGTGTATAATCTTTATAAACAAAAGGTTGATTTCCATTTGTTGATAAATCCATAATTGATAAACGGTTAAATCCCCATGTTATTCCATGATCAATTGAGACATGTTGATAATCAGGCCCACGATACGCTGCTTTATCTAAAGCTTTTTGGAAAACCTGTAATTCAAATTCTTCACTTCCAACGACTAAAAAACCACACATTTTAATATCCCCCTTATAATTAAAAAACGCACATAGTGTGCGAGTATCGTGTAACATATAAATCCAAAGATATACATGGTACGGAAAATACTTCAAAGAGTACTCGATACCCGCTAGTTGTAACATAACTAGAGACGTTCTAGCCTACTTGCATTGCTTTCGGTAGACAGCTCGAAGGTGTTCTTCATATTTTCGTTCACTGCTAGTCTTTCACCTTCTACTAGCTCGCTGTTGCTTCGTAAAAATACTACTCTCCTTGTCTTTGCTTTTAACTTGTTTACAGTATATTATAGGATTTATAAAAAATCAATAAGAATTAATTAATATGATAAAAAATATTTAATTTTATACAATTATAAAATGTGAATAACTTTTGAGACAAATTTGAGACAAAAAACATAAAAAAATCATGTATAATGTTAATGTCTAGAAAAATATAAATAAAGGAGTTTAAAAATGCCAAAAGATATACACATGTTAGTAAGTATAATTAATATGAAATTAAGAGATGATGATATGCAATTATCACATGTTCTTTCTGTTTATGATTTGGATGAAACTGAGTTTATGAAAAGATTAGATGAAAACGAATATTTTTATGATGAAAGTACAAATCAAATTAAAACAAAATAATTGTTTTATCGAAGAATAGTGATATAATTATGAATACTTAAACGGAGGGAATTTAAATGTTAAAATTAGAAGATTTTAAAGCGGCTAAAAAAAGAGTTGATGAAGTTATCTTACCAACTCATTTAATACATAGTGATGCCTTTTCTGAAGAATGTGGAAATGATGTCTACATCAAACCTGAAAACTTACAAAAAACAGGAGCTTTCAAAATTAGAGGGGCTTACAATAAAATTATGAAATTAGATGATGAAGCAAAGAAAAAAGGGTTAATTGCTTCTTCAGCTGGAAATCATGCACAAGGTGTTGCTTATGCAGCAAAAAAATTAGGGGTCAAAGCAACAATTTGTATGCCAGCACATACACCATTAATTAAGGTTGATGCTACAAAAGCACATGGAGCGGATGTTGTATTATATGGTGAAGCTTATGATGAAGCTTATGAAAAAGCTGTAGAATTACAAAAAAGTGAAGGATACACTTTTGTTCATCCTTTTGATGATGAAGATGTTATGGAAGGGCAAGGAACAATTGCTTTAGAAATTATGGAAGAACTTCCAGATGTTGATTATATTTTAGTACCAATTGGTGGTGGTGGATTAATTTCAGGTATTGCTTGTGCAGCAAAGCAAATCAATCCATCTGTTAAAATCGTTGGTGTTGAACCAGAAGGTGCAGCGAGTGCCCTTGCCGCAGTTGAAGATGATCAACTTGTTAAATTAAGTGAAGTAAGTACAATCGCTGATGGTACAGCAGTTAAACAAATTGGAGAAACTCCATTTGAATATATTAAAAAATATGTTGATGAAATCGTAACTGTAAGTGATTATGAATTGATGGAAGCCTTCTTATTACTTGTTGAAAAACATAAATTAATTGCTGAAGGATCAGGTATTTTATCATTAGCAGCTTTAAAGAAATTACATTGTAAACGTAAAAAAGTTGTTTCACTTATTTCAGGTGGAAATATGGATGTTATGACAATTTCTTCGATGATCAATAAGGGACTTATTTCAAGAGGAAGAATTTTAACATTCTCTGTACAATTACAAGATATTCCAGGACAATTAGAAGTTGTTTCTCATTTACTTAATGAATGTAATGCAAATGTTATTGGAGTTGAACATAACCAATTTAAAAACTTTGCTCGTTTCTCTGAAGTAGAATTAAGAGTGACTTGTGAAACAAATGGTGAAGCTCATATTCAAGCGATTGCTGATAAATTTAAAGAAAATGGTTATATTATTCAAAAAATTAACTAATCTTATAAACCGCTTAGGCGGTTTTTTATTTTCAATGAGGTGAAGATCATGATTTATAAATATTTTAAAGAGTGTAAAAAATTAATTGTATTGATTACTTTATTAGGCATGCTTATTGGTATGCTTTTTTTTATAACTAAAGATACACCACCAACACTGGTACTAAAAAAGAAAAAAATCAATATTGAATATGGACAAACTTATTATGCTAATTTTAAAGGCTTAGTGGATACAACAGGAATGAGTAAAGAGGAGATTTGTTATTTAAAAAAGAATGTAAGTATAACGGATAATCTTCAAAATGAAGATCAAAAAAGTTATCCAGCAGTAGGAAAATATAAGATTTTTATAAAATATAATACTAAGCTTTCAACGATTCAAATTATTTGTAAAGATACATTAGCACCTGTACTGGCATTTCCTAAAAATGTAGATGTTATAAAAGAAAGTGATTTAGAAAGTATTAATTTTAAATCATTGATCATAGCTACCGATTTATCACCATTAAAAGAAATTCAAATAGATACAAGTCAAATCGATATTCATAGAATAGGTGAATATCAAGTAAAAGTATTTGTAGAAGATATTTATAAAAATAGAAGAGAAAAAGAATTTAAGGTCAATGTTATAGAAAATAAACAAGAAACAACTAATTCTCAAAATAATGTGAATAAGATTGAAAGTGAAAATAATAAACCGAATGAGGACATTACAATCTCTCAATCAAATGGAAAAAATAATGTAAAGGATCATTTAGATAATGATCATCAACAAACAAAGCCCCAACAAATGGTTTATTGGTATGAATGTTATCTTTGTGGATTATATGTTGATTCAAATGTTTCTTTAGAAGATGCTAAAAAGAAGTTTGATCAAACAAAGTGTACAGATGCTATTGAATTTTCAGGAATAGAGTGGAGACATAGTAGATTTCATTATGGAATTAATCATTCTTAGAAAATTGAAGGAGGAGTAAAAGTGAATTGTGTTTATAAGTGGATTTTAGGTCCGTAGGCAATCAGAGATTGTCTTTTTTTATTAGAAATTATTTATGATGGAGGAATATGAAATGAAACAGAAAAAAATATTTGATAAAGTTATGAAAATATTTGCAGTTATGGTGTTTATTTTATCTATGTGTTTTTCACAAAAATATGCAAATAATGTCGAAGCATGGGATAATAGTACACCTCATGAATTTACACGTATTAAACAAATTGATTATCCATGGTGGTGGTCTTCTAAAATAAGTAGTGCGAAAAAATGGTCCACTTATATGTGTAAGTATGATAATAAATATGCATATTGTTTAGAAGCAAGTAAAAAATCACCATCAGCTGGAAAATACCCAGCTCAAGTGATTGAAAATAATGAGGCTGTAAGAAAAATTCTTTATTATGGATTTGGAGGACCAGGCTATGATCAAGCAATTAAAGAAATGTATACAGTTGAATTAAATTCTTGTGTTCCTGATGATTTTGGAGAAAAGCATGGTAACTTTGATGATGGTGCTTATTTGTTTACCCATATTTGGCTTTCTTATGCTTATGGCGGAGATTTAATGGGGTTAAACTTAAAAGATTTCAATGCTAAATGGCCAAATGCAGATGGTAATAGTGGTTATGGAGATAATATTTTATGGGGCTATAACTGGCTTATGAATCAACCTGATATTGGTTATGCTTATTTTAGCCCAAGTCAAGATGGTGGAGTTACAGCCTCTTTTAAGGCTGAATTTGATAAGGTAAATAAACTTCAAAAAACAAATACTGTTAAATTAGAAGGAACAAGTCATTCTACCATTCAAGTTCCTTTACAAAATAATGTTACACTATATAACGTAACAAAAGGAACGATGCAAACAGGGGGAACGGTAACTGTAAATGGTGGAGAAAGTTTCTATTTAACAGCACCATGCAAAAATAGTCCAGAAAATTATAAGTCAGGAAATATTGCGGGAAAAGGTTGTGAAATGTTTACTGCATTAGCTATTAAAGATGGTGCAGAAGGGACACAAACAGAAGGTTCATGGAATTTAGATCCTGATGGAAATAAATTAAAATATGAAGTTGAATGGTTGGATTTTGGAGCGTTACGCCTTTCTAAGGTAGATAATACTTCTGAATTTCAAAAAAATTCTAAATTTAGATTAATTTCAACTTCTTATACAGGATATGATGAAACTTTTGAAGTCACAAAAGATGAAAATGGAGATTATGAATTATTTATTGATTATTTACCTGTAGGAACTTATTCACTTACTGAGATTGAATGTGAAGATCACTTTGCACCTGTTGTTGCTAAATGGCAAGTGACAATTGTAAAAGATAAGATAACAAAGAAAATTGTTGTAAATACATTAAGACCAACAGGAACATTAAAACTTCAAAAGAAACTTGAAGATGCATGTCAAGGAGCTGTTGATCTTGCAGATAAAGATATTAAAAAAACAAAATATAAAGTTGTAGCAATGAATGATATTGTTGATACAGTATCTTTGAAAAAATTATATTCTAAAGGGGAAATAATTACTTTAGGAAGTGGAAAATGTATTGTTGATACAAATGATGGTCAAATGATTACTTATTCAAATGGTGTACAAGTTTCAAAAGGGATAATGAATGAAGAAGGAATTATTTCTGTAGATGAAAATGGTCAATTAGAAATGACAGGAATTCCTCTTGGAAAATATCAAGTTGTTGAAGTTTCATGCCCTCAAGGTTATGTTTTAGATTCTACACCTTATGATTTTGAAATTACACAAAAAGATCATACAACAACAATTTATACAAACTCTCATGAACAAACAAATCAAATTACTAAGACAACATTTACTAAAACCGATGTTACTGGTGATCAAGAAGTTAGTGGTGCTAAAATGTCTATTACGGATTTAGAGGGAAAAGTTATTGATGAATGGATTTCATCTAATAAGGCCCATGAAATAGATGGATTAGAAAGTGGAAAAACTTATTATTTAAATGAGGATACAAGTCCAGCAGGATATGTAAAAGCAACGAAAATTGAATTTAAAGTCAATGAAGATGGAAAAATTCAAAAAGTAAATATGAAAGATAAAGTTGTAACAATTTCTAAAGTAACTTTAGGTGGTGAAGAAATTCAAGGAGCTTTATTACAAGTAATAGATGAGGAAGGGAATACAGTTGATCAATGGTATAGTGATGGAAATGAACATCCTGTAAGTGGGTTAGAAGAAGGAAAAACGTATACTTTACATGAAGATTTAGCACCTTTAGGATTTAATTTAGTAAATGATATATCTTTTACAGTTTCTTATGAAAAAGAAAATCAAAAAATAGAAATGATTGATACTTTTGTTAAAGTTTATAAACAAAAAGAAGATGGTAATTTGTTAAAAGGGGCACAGCTTACAGTTGTTTCTACAAAAACAAAAAATAGAATTGATCAATGGATTACAGGACAACATATTTTTGATATTAATGATGTTATGAAGAAAAAATTGTTAAAAGGGGATATGTGTCAAGGTAAAAATGAAGAAGGTATTGAATATAAAGTTGTTCCCCAATTAAAATCAAATGATTATTTTTTAATGTTGAAAGATGGAGAAGATGTGACATATTATTGTATAGATATTCAAGGAGATGAGACAGCCCACTTAATACAAGGACTTAATAGTGGGGAAAAATATATTTTAAGAGAAACATTGACACCTTGTGGATATGCAACAGCTAAAGAACAAATTTTTGAAATAAGAGAAAAGAATATTGTTTTAAAAGTTGTTGATGAAGATATTAAAGTGGATATTTCTAAAAAAGACATAACAAATAAAAAAGAATTGTCTGGAGCTTATTTACAAGTGAAAAATGAAGATGGAGAAGTTCTTGATTCTTGGATTTCAACTGATCAAGAACACCGCATTTGTCATTTGGAAGTTGGTAAAAAATATATTTTAGAAGAAACAATGGCACCTTATGGTTATGAAAAGAGTGAAAAAGTCGAATTTGTGATTAAAGATACTGGAGAAATACAAAAAGTCATCATGTATGATCAACCAATTATTCAAGCAATTAAAACAGGTGATAGTTCAAAGTTGAATTATTTTATAATGCTTGGTGCTTTAAGTGGAATTTGTATTTTTTTATGTAGAAAAAGGGATGTTAAATCCCCTAAATCTAAATGATTTCATCAATAAGACCATATTCTAAAGCTTCTAATGGATCTAAGTAGTAATCACGATCACAATCATGAATGATTTTTTCTAATGATTGTTTAGAATTTTCACTTAAAATAAGTGAAAGTTTTTTCTTTTGTTTGCATATTCTTTTAGCGTTTATTTCAATATCACTTGCTTGTCCTTCTAAAGAGGCAAGAGGTTGATGTATCATTATTTCACTATTTTTTAATGCACATCTTTTTCCTTTGGAACCTGCACTTAAAAGAATAGAAGCCATACTTGCTGCCATGCCGCAACAAATTGTGCTGACATCACATGAAACAAAGTTCATTGTATCAAAAATTGCTAGTCCTGCAGAAACACTACCGCCAGGTGAATTGATATACATGTAAATATCATTTTTATTATCTTGTGCTTCTAAATAAAGTAATTGACCAATAATTGAACTTGCCATGGCATCGTCGATAGTCCCTGTAAGTAGAATAATTCTTTCTTCTAAAAGTTTGGAATAGATATCGTAGGCATATTGATGATTTTTATCTTTTTCTATAACGGTTGGTATTAGATGCATAAAATAACCTCCATATGTAATTATAGAAATTAATAATAAAAATTATTCTTTGCACTGATGAAATAAGTAAAAATTTTTTTAAAAAAATAGTAGAAAATAGTGTAAGCGCTAACGATATAATGAAATGGGAATTATTAGAAAAATAAAGGAAAAATTAATGCATCTTATACAAGAAATCAACGTTGTAATAGTTGCTTTTGTGAAGTTTTTGACTTATAATAATGGCATAAAAGCTATTTACAAGGAGGAATATTAATAAAATGGCAGTAAAAGTAGCAATTAACGGATTTGGACGTATTGGACGTCTAGCATTCAGACAAATGTTTAATGCAGAAGGATATGAAGTTGTAGCAATCAACGATTTAACTAATCCTAAAATGTTAGCACACTTATTAAAATATGATTCAGCACAAGGTAAATATGCATTAGCTGATACAGTAGAAGCTGGTGAAGATTCAATCACAGTTGATGGAAAAGAAATCAAAATCTACGCTAAAGCTAACGCAGCTGAATTACCATGGGGAGAAATCGGTGTAGACGTAGTATTAGAATGTACTGGATTCTATGTATCTAAAGCTAAATCTCAAGCTCATATCGATGCTGGAGCTAAAAAAGTTGTTATCTCAGCACCTGCTGGAAATGACTTACCAACAATCGTATTCGGTGTAAACGAAGGTACTTTAAAAGCTTCTGACACTATCATCTCAGCAGCTTCATGTACAACTAACTGTTTAGCACCAATGGCTAACGCTTTAAATAATTTAGCACCAATCAAATCTGGTATCATGTTAACAGTACATGCTTACACTGGAGATCAAATGGTATTAGATGGACCTCATAGAAAAGGTGACTTAAGAAGAGCTCGTGCAGCTGCAGTTAACATCGTTCCTAACTCAACAGGTGCTGCAAAAGCAATCGGATTAGTAATCCCAGAATTAAATGGTAAATTAATTGGTTCTGCACAACGTGTACCAGTTCCAACTGGATCTACAACTATCTTAACTTCAGTTGTTGAAGGTGAAGTTACAGTTGAAGAAGTAAATGCAGCTATGAAAGCAGCAACTACTCCATCATTCGGATATACTGAAGAACCATTAGTATCTTCTGATATCGTAGGAATCACTTACGGATCATTATTCGATGCAACTCAAACTATGGTTAAACCATTAGACAACGGAACTACTGAAGTTCAAACAGTTGCTTGGTATGACAACGAAAACTCATATACTTCTAACATGGTTAGAACTATTAAATATTTTGCTGAATTAGCTTAATCTAGCGAAAAATATGCTAAATAAAAAAGGGTTTCAAGATAGAAGAAGCCCTTTTTTTTACGCCAAAACCCGCATGAAATCAACGTTTTTTTGATTTGCGGGTTTTTATTTTTTATGAATAAAATAATGCTCAAAAATGCCCTAAAAATGGGCTATACCAAAAAAATACCAAAAAAATTCGAAAAAAGTGCAAAATTTCCACCAAAAAAGCACCAAAAAATCATTAATTTTTGATGCTTAAAATAAGTGGTCTATTCAGGATTATTTTTATAACATTCTACAAGCGGATAAAGGATATTCACAATCGAATTATAAGTTTTCTTATCAATAAGATTTTTTGTATTAATTGCGTAATCAAAAACCTTAGATAGTTTTTCTATTCTTTGATGATCTTCGTTATAATCTCCTCTAGTGACTAATTGAATGTTCTTCTCAAATAAATCAATAAGTGCACTAGAACTATCTTCTTCATCCAAATCAAAGAGCTTCAATACATATATTAAATCATTTTGATTTTTAATGTGCTTAACTATTTCAATATTTGCTTTATAAATAGCAATTTTAATTTGTTTTAATAATTCTTCACTAATTGATAGATCTCTATCAAAGTCTATTCTCCAACAAAAATATTGTAAATTACCAATCAAGAAGTAATCTTCCATGATCATCACATCGGCATCTTCTCCGGTAAGTACTTCAACAGGTAATTGAAAATAATCTGCAAATTCTTTCAAACGTGATATTTTTGGAGTAGTTCTGTTTTCCTCATATTTTTGAATTGTAGTAGGTTCTATCTGCATTTCACTTGCCATTTTTGCACGTGACTTCTTGAGATAATCTTTTCTTAAAAATTTTAGTCTGTCACCTATAGTCGGTAATGTTGATAACTTTTCATAAAGTGATTGTGACTCAATTCTATTAATCAATACATTATTGATTGTTAACATAGTATGTATCCTCTTTTCTGTTTATAATGGTATTATTCACTGATTTAGCATATTTATGCTAAAAACATATTGAAAAGTATAATTTTAAATGCTAGTATATGTATGTAATCAATTTAGCATAAATTTGCTAAATTGTAAAGAAGGAGGTGGGTACAGATGGAAAAACTCTTTTGGGGTGCAACTGAAATTGCGGAATATGCAAATGTATCGAGAAGTAGTGCTATCAATTTTATGAAACGCATGCGTATCATGTATGATATTGATCCACAAAGATGTTTGTATGGAAAAATTCCAGTTGCGGTAGTTAAGGATTTTTTTAATCAAGAAGTAAAAAAAAGGAACTAATTGGTTGCGACAATTAGTTCACATGTAAATTTGGAACAATTTACTCCTTGATTATATCGAACTTGTGAATAAAGTTCAATGTTTTCAAGAAAGGAGATTAGTCTTTATGGCTGTCTATAAGACAAAAGATGGTTATGTAATGAAAGGAACAATTAAAAGAGGTCCTAATGATTATTATAACTATACAAAAAAGTTAAAAGGTGTGACCACGAAGAAGGAAGCACAGAAAATAGAATTAGATTTTAAAGATAAATTTAATTTTGAACAAAAACAAAAAGTCAGTTCGGTAACTTTTAAAGAACTTACTGAATTATATGATGATAAAGTTAAAAATAATATAAAAGCAACAACCAAACAAACCAATGCCTATATGTTGATGAAATTTGTAGATTTATATAATTTAAAAGCATCTTCAATTACTTCAGTTGATATTCAAAAGATATTAAATACATTTATCAAAAGAGGGGCTTCAACAAATTATGTAAATGGAATCTACTCTTATCTAAATAAAATTTTTAAGTTTGGTGTGAAAGAAAACTATATACTCTATAATCCTATGACTAAAATAGATCGTTATAAAAAACCAGATGAGATAAAAAAGGAAATGAAGTTTTATACTCCTGAACAGTTCAAGCAACTTATGTTAACTGCGCCGAAGGATAAAGTACATCATGAATATGAATGTTATGTAATTATTAATGTTCTTTATTTTACTGGTATGAGAGTAGGAGAACTATCAGCACTTACTTTACAAGATGTGGATTTAAAGAAGAAAACAATTCACATTAATAAAACATTAAGTTTTGGAATTGGAGATAATAGGTGGCATATCGGTCCAGCTAAATCAAGTCGAAGTGAAAGAACAATAATGATTCCTACAAATCTTTGTGAGATTTTAGTAGAATATATCAGTTATTATAAAAAGATATATGGAGTGACAAATCAAACATTTTTGTTTGGGGTGGATGTTCCTATTGCAAGAGAAACAATTAGACATCGTTTTTGGGATATGGCGGATCTTGCTGGACTGGAAAGAATTCGTTTGCATGACTTACGCCATTCCCATGCAAGTTTATTAGCAAATATGGGATGTTCAGTTACAGCGATTGCTAGACGTATGGGACATTCTGAAGCGGAATGTTTTAAAACATATATTCACTTATTTGTCAGTACAGATGTTGATCTTGTGAATAAAATTGATAAAGTTTTTTAAGGAAAATTTATGGCGGAAAGAAGAATGTTCTCCAAAACAATAATAAATAGTGATTTGTTTTTGGATTTGCCATCGAGTGCACAAAATTTGTATTTTCATTTAAGTTTGAATGCAGATGATGAAGGATTTGTGAATAGTCCAAAAAAGATTATGAAATATGTGAATAGTCAAATAGAAGATATGGAGCTACTAGTAGAAAATGGATTTATAAAGAAATTTGATAGTGGTATTGTTGTGATTATTCATTGGAATCTTCACAATTATATTCAAAAGGATCGTTTTAAAGCAACGATTTATCAAAAAGAAAAACAACAATTAGTATTGGTTGGAAAAAAATATGTAATGAAAGATGAGTGTACACAGTTTGTATCCAATGTGAATACAGATTGTGTATCCATTTTGGAAACACAGGATAGTATAGAAAAGAATAGTGAAGAACAGGATAGATTAGAGTTGGTTGGAATCTTAAATGAAATAGAAAATGAAAAGGTTAGAGCAAAATTTGAAAGCTTTATAAATATGAGAGAAAAAAATCATTCACCTTTAACTCCAGATGCATTAAGAATATTAATTAAAAAAGCTTATGGATTAACAAAAAGCTTAGCAAATCAAGATGAAGCAATCATTATGATATTAGATAGAAGCATTATTAATAATTACAAAGATATCTATCCATTAGAAAATATGGAAGTTGGAGTTGCGAACCATTTTGAAAATATAAATTGTGAAGTAGAAGAAATGGATGAAAGCAAAGAAGGAATATATAAAGAGTGGTTAAACACAGATAGTATTGCTAATCTGGAAGTGCAAAGAGCTTATAAGAATTCTTTAGAAGAGAAGTTTAAAAAACTTTATAATGAGGATATTGAAGCTTATCATAATAGGATGTTAAATTCGTAGTTTTTGTATCAGCAAGCAACGTATTTTGTGCCCAAAATACAAATCACAAGTTGGCAGCGCCAACAAAGAAAGAAGGGAGAATATGAGAAGAAATCATGAAATTAAAGTAAGATTAAATGATGATGAATTTAATGATTTGAATAGAAAAGTAATTAAAAGTAAACTTAGCCGAGAAGAATATGTTAGACGCTGTTTTTTTAAATCAGTAATCAAAGAACCACCTAGTCTTGATTATTTTCAGTTAAAGAATGAATTCAATCATATTGGAAATAATCTCAATCAGATTGCAAAATCATTAAATACTTATGAACAGGTCGATATACATTTTATAGAAACAACTGTTAATGAATTAAGAAATATGATTCAAAAATTAGAGATTGAAGTAAGGGGTGTTTAAAGCAGTTACTTCAATTTGGAAAATAAAAGATCGACTTGATCATGTTATTCATTATGTAGAAGATGAAGAAAAAACAGTAGATACAGTTTTAGATTATGTGAATAATGATGATAAAACGAGTGAGAAAAAGTATGTTACTTGTATCAATTGTGATTCTTTTGATCCGTGTAAATCAATGATGAATACAAAGAAGTTCTTTAATGATCATAAACAAATCATGGCATTTCATGGCTATCAGTCATTTGAACCTGGAGAAGTAAGTGCAGAAGTTGCACATGAAATAGGTATTAAACTTGTTGAAGAATTATATGGTAATCGCTTTGAAGTTGTTGTAGCAACACATGTGGATAAGAAGCATATTCATAATCATTTTCTTTTAAATTCAACATCGTTTGTAGATGGAAAAAGATTTTGTAATACTAAAAAAGATTATCGGATGTTAAGAGAAACATCCGATAAGTTGTGTTTGGAATATGGTTTGTCTATTGTAAAAAATCCTAAAAAGTATACAAAGAAAGTGAATCAATATATTTTAAAATCATTTATGAATGAAATAAGAAGAGATATAGATTTAACAGTTTTAGAGTGTGCATTTTATAGAGATTTTAAAATAATTATGCACAATAAAGGCTATAAATTTGATGAAATAAATGGAGAATCTGTTATTTATCATCCTTATTGTGAAGAACCAATCTATATAAAATCTCTTGGTAATCAATATCATAGAGAACAAATAAAAGAACGATTAACAACAAAAGTCA
>OGYV01000819.1_pt1 | contig 25019 bp, 23 predicted proteins | sample 1576651 | NCBI WGS metagenome assembly OGYV01 (sample SAMEA3541570, study PRJEB24748) | human gut metagenome | biome: human gut; feature: human-associated habitat; material: faeces | place: China | collected 2012
TGGGCTCCATTGTCATCAACTCGCTGGCACTCCACCTCTTCTATAACTATCCGTGGAGCGTGCTGGTGACCCGCATTCCCAACGCGCTGGTCCTGGCGGCGGTGAACACCGTGCTGGTGCGCCTGCTGCTGGAAAACAAAACGATCCGAGGCATTGCACAATGAACTACGAAGAAGCGCTGAACTATATCCACGCCGTCCAGTGGGCAGGGCACAAGCCGGGCCTGACCCGCACCCGGACCCTGCTGGCCGCACTGGGGAACCCGCACAAGCAGCTGAGATTCATCCATGTGGCGGGCACCAACGGCAAGGGCAGCACGGCGGCCATGCTGGCCTCCTGCCTGCAGGCGGCGGGTTACCGGGTGGGCCTGTATACCTCGCCCTTTATCAACCGGTTCAACGAGCGCATTCAGGTAAACGGCCAACAGATCCCGGACGAGGCGCTGGTGCGGCTGGTGGAGCGTGTGAAGCCCGCTGCCGATGCCATGACCGATATCCCCACCGAGTTCGAGATCATCACGGCATTGGGGATGCTCTGGTTCGCTGAGACGAAATGCGACATCGTGGTGCTGGAGGTGGGCCTGGGCGGCACGCTGGATTCCACCAACGTTATCGACCCGCCGGAGTGCGCGGTCATCACGGCGCTGGGCATGGATCATGTAAAGGAGCTGGGCCCCACCCTGGCCGATATCGCATCGGCCAAGGCGGGCATCATCAAACCGGGCAGTCCGGTGGTGAGCTATGGCGGTGTGCCCGAGGCCGATACCGTCATCGCCCGTACGGCGGCAGAGCGGCACGCGCCGCTGACCGTGGTGGACCTCAGCAGGCTGACCATCGAGGACGGGGATCTGGATGCTGTTACCTTTGATTTTGACGGCCTGAACGGCATCCGCCTGCCCCTGATCGGCAGCTATCAGCCCCGGAACGCCGCCACGGCCATTACGGCCCTGCGGGTGCTGCGCAGCCGGGGCTGGAACATCCCGGACAGTGCCATCCGTGCCGGTCTGGAACAGGTGCGCTGGCCGGGCCGGTTCGAGCTGCTGCGGCATTCGCCCGCCTTTTTGCTGGATGGCAGCCACAACGCCCACGGAATGCGGGCCACCGTGCAGAGCTTGCGGGATCGCTTTCCGGGGCAGAAGTTCGTGTTCCTGCTCAGCATCATGGCGGACAAGGATGTGGACGAGATGCTGGCACTGCTCCTGCCGCTGGCCGGGCAGTTCGTCACCGTGGCGGCCCACACCCCCCGTGCCATGTCCGCTGAGACGCTGGCCGAACAGATCCGCGCCCGGGGCGGCAGGGCCGAGCCTGCTTCCACCATTGAAGCCGGTGTGGCCCGGGCGGTCGCCCTTGGGGGCACCGGCCCCGTGTGCGCACTGGGCACGCTCTACTTCTCCGGCGATGTGCGGGAAGCGTTTGCAAAATTGAACCAGTAAAGAAGAGGGGCTGCGGCACACGGGAAAAACCGGTGCAGCAGCCCCCTTTTTGCGGATTGGCTTACAAAAAAATGCCCCGCTGTTTTGTGATGCACAGAACAGCGGGGCAATATCATTTATGGGGCGGGAATGTGCTCAGGAGATGCGCTTCTGCTCAGGCCTTGCCTGCGCAGCCGAACAGCTCGATCTTTTCCTTGCACTTGTCGATGATGGCCTGAGCGCCGGGAGCCAGCAGCTTGCGGGGGTCGAAGCCCTTGCCCTGCTGATCCTTGCCAGCCTCGATGTACTTGCGGGTGGCCTCAGCAAAGACCAGCTGGCACTCGGTGTTGATATTGATCTTGGAAACGCCCAGGCTGATGGCCTTCTGGATCATCTCGTCGGGGATGCCGGTGCCGCCGTGCAGGACCAGAGGAATGTTGTTGGTAGCCTTGTGGATGCGGTCCAGAGCCTCAAAGTCCAGGCCCTTCCAGTTGGCGGGGTAAACGCCGTGGATGTTGCCGATGCCGGCAGCCAGGAAGTCGATGCCCAGATCGGTGATCTTTGCGCACTCGGCGGGGTCTGCGATCTCGCCAGCGCCCACAACGCCGTCCTCAACGCCGCCGATGGAGCCGACCTCGGCCTCGATGCTCAGGCCCTTGGAGTGTGCCAGCGCGACCAGCTCCTTGGTCTTTTCCACGTTCTCCTCGATGGAGTAGTGGCTGCCGTCGAACATGATGGAGGAGAAGCCGGCCTCAACGCAGGCCTTGCAGCCCTCGTAGGTGCCGTGGTCCAGGTGCAGGGCAACGGGAACGGTGATGCCCATGGTCTCCACCATGGAGCTGACCATGGCGGCAACGGTCTTGAAGCCGGTCATGTATTTGCCTGCGCCCTCAGAGACACCCAGGATAACGGGGCTCTTCATTTCCTCGCAGGCGGTCAGGACTGCCTTGGTCCACTCCAGATTGTTGATGTTGAACTGGGGCACACCGTAGTGGCCATCGCGTGCCTTGATCAGCATTTCGGTTGCATTTACCAACATTATTCATTACCTCCGCAAAATCATTTTGGGGTGAAAAAGCCGTTTTGGATACAAGATTGCGCATCCTTTAACGAACCTAAGGGTAGTATACCCCAATTACAGGATAAAATCAAGGCGGTTCCCGCGGCGTTTTCAACACAAATTCACATTGGGCATTTTGATGTTGGAGATTCTGGCAAAAACCACTGGATCTCCCTTCAAAAAATTGTCATAATTCCGACTTGAATTTTACAAAAAGTACGGCGAAAAGTTTGCGTGTCGAACCCGGGGGGTTGAAAACTTGGTGGAAACTGTGGAATTCCACCCGGAAAGTGGGCGTACAAACTTGATTTTTGAACATTTTCCACCGGGTTTTCAACATGTGGAAAAATTTGAGCCGAATTACCGATTGTATAGCCCGCTGAATGTGGAAAACTTTTGCCTTCGGCAAACATTGCGAAGAATGCCGGGGTATGCTATACTTTAGAATGTATCAGTGTCAAAATATAGTAAAACTGAAACAGAACGAAACCATGGCGCGGCTCAAACGGCCCGCCTTGCCATAGAATGGAAGGAGAACACATCAATGGACGAACAGAAAATGCCGCGCCGCCCCCGCCGCAGCAGCACGGAGGAGCAGCCCAAGAATGAGAGCCTGGTCTACGGCAAAAACCCCGTGACCGAGCTGCTCAAGAGTGGTTCCGGCGTGGACACCGTGCTGATCGCGGAGGGCATGGCCCCCGCTGTGGCAGCTTACTATACCGCCATGGCCAAGGAGGCCGGGGCCACGGTCAAGCGGGTGCATCCCAACAAGCTGCGCCTGATGACCGGCACCGAGAGCCATCAGGGCGTGGCTGCCTTTGCCAGCGAGATCGAATATGTGACCGTGGAGGACCTGCTGAACGTTGCCAGAGAGAAGGGGGAGCCCCCTTTCCTGGTGCTGAGTGACGGCATCGAGGACCCCCATAATCTGGGCGCGGTGATGCGCTCTGCTCTGCTGTGCGGAGCCCATGGCATCGTCATCCCCAAGCGGGGCGGCGCGTCCGTGACCCCCACCGTCATCAAGTCCAGTGCCGGTGCGGCAGAGCGCCTGCCTGTGGCCCGCGTGGCCAACATCGGCGAGACCATCCGCCGCCTGAAGGATCAGGGGGTGTTCGTCTACTGTGCCGATATGGACGGTGTGCCCCTGCGCAAGAACAACCTGACCGGCCCCATCGCACTGGTGCTGGGCAGCGAGGGCAGTGGTGTATCCCAGCTGGTGAAAAAGCTCTGCGATGGTGTGGTGCGGCTGGATATGGCCGCTCAGGGCACCGGTGTGGACAGCTTCAATGTCTCGGTAGCGGCTGGCATCATCCTGTACGAGATCCAGAGCCAGCGCGCCGCAGAGTAAGAAACAGCGGCCAGACCGCCGTGACCAGAACAGGGAGGGACTAGGATGCCAAAGGATGATAAGCGCAAAGAGCTGACACAGGAAGAGATCGATGCGCAGAACGAGAAGTTCCGCACGTTTTTCAGCACCAGCGTGGCACAGGTGCCCGAAGAGATGAAGCGCCGCGATGAGGAAAAGGAGAGCACCAGCAGCCTGCTGGGCAAGCTCTTTCACCGCGAAAAGGACAAAGAGGAGCCTGCCGCCGCCCCGGCCGTGCAGAATGAGCTGCCGCCCACGGGTGAGATCGTGCTGGGCCATGAGGAAGAAGCCGAGGCCGGCCTGGAGCTGGCATTGGAGCCCGGAGAGCTGGAGGAAGCAGAGCCTGTGGCTCTGCCCACCGCGCCGGAAGCCCCCGCAGCGCCGAAGCCGGAACCCCGGCCCGCACCCCAGCCCGAGAAAAAGCCGGAGCCGCCCCGCCGCCGGGAACCCCTGACCCCGCAGGAGCAGCAGGAGGATGCAGAGATGGCCGAACTCAAGGCCATGCTCTATGGCACCCCCAAGCCCGCCCCGGTGGAGGAGGTGCAGGATGCCCCCGAAGAGGTGCTGGCCGTGGAGCCGGAAGCTCCCGCAGCGCCTGAGGGCCCGGCCATCCCCATGGTGTTTGCCGAGGATCAGTCGGTAAAGCAGGCAAAGTCTGCCCCGGAAGCCGCGCCAGAGGTTGAGCCGGAACCGGAAACGGCTTTCCAGTTCTTTGGCAAGGGCGCGGACGAGAACGAGCCGCAGGCCCCTACCCGCACCGAGGCCCCCAGCAAGGACGACAGCATGAGCCTGCCGCTGATGGGGCTGGAAGAGGACGAGGCACCCGCCCGGCCTGCCGCCCCGGCAGAGGAGACCCCGGCCCAGCCTGCTGAGGAAGCGGCCCCTGCCGCGCCGGAGGCTGCGGAGAAGCCTGAAGAGGAAGCCGAGCCGGAAACGCCCGAGCAGGTGGGGGAGAAGCTCCGCCGGATGGGCGCGGAGCTGACGCTGCGGTGTGTGCTGGAGGGCATCCTTGCCGTGGTACTGCTCCACTTTGGCCTTGTTGCCGAGGGGCTGCTGGCCCCTGTGGCCTCCCTTGACCCCGTGATCGCCCCGGCGGCGTTCTATGCCGCCAACCTGCTCTTTCTGGCCGGTGCGCTGGCTGTGGGCTGGCCTGTCCTGCGGGATGGCCTGCAGGGCCTCAAGGGCCGCCCCAGTGCAGACACCATGCCGGCGCTGGCCGCCTGCGGTGCGCTGGTGCAGGCTGCGGTCGCCCTGCTCAACGCCCAGAGCTATCAGAACTCCAGCTGGACGCTGCTTTCCGGCGTGGCCGCACTGGGCCTGTTCCTGGCCCTGCTGGGCAGCCGTGTCCTGCTGACTGCCGTCAGAAACGGCTATGACCTTGCCGCCCGATCCCCTGAGGGGCTGCAGGGCGCATTCCGTGTCCGGGATAAGGACCTGATCCGGGTGCTGGCCCGGAGCCTGGATCAGAAAGACCCCTGGGTGCTGCTCAGCCGCCCTGTCCAGTGGGACGAGGCGCTGGTGGAGCAGAGCTTCGGGGAGCGCGCCAGTGAGCGCCGCGCCCGCAAGACAGCCCTGATCCTGCTGGGTGCCGCCGTGCTCAGCGGGCTGGTGTTCCTGCTGTTTGGCGGCGGGCCCAACGGCATGGCCGCAGCCCTGACCTCCATGCTCTGCATGGGTGCACCGCTGTCCTCCACCCTGGTTGCGGGCATCGCGTCTCTGCGCCTGCAAAAGACCGCCGCCGCCGCCGGTGCCGTGGTGCCCGGCTGGGCCGCCATTGAGGAGCTGGGCGGTGTGGACACCGTGCAGGTGGATGCCGACGAGCTCTTTACCGCCGACAGCGTGAACCTGGAGGACATCCGCATCTTCAAGGGCGGCCGCATCGACCGTGCCATCCTTTATGCGGCCAGCATCCTCAACCACAGCTGCGAGACCCTGCGGGGTCTGTTCCGCCAGATCATCGAGGACCGCACCGAGATCCTGTACCCTGTGAAGGACTTGGAGGTTCACCACGGCCTTGGCTTTGCCGCCTGGTGCGATAACAACCGGGTGCTCATCGGCAACCGGCTGTACATGGAGCGGGAGGGCGTGCCCCTGCCTGAGCAGGAGTACGAGGATGAGCACTCCCAGAACGGCGCGCTGCAGATCCTGTATCTGGCTGTTTCCGGCAGCCTGCACGCCATGTTCGTGCTCCATTATGTGGGCGGCCGCAACGCCGCCCGCGGGCTGGAGGTGCTGCAGCGGGAGAACATCCGCCTGCTGGTCACCTGTGAGGACCCCAGCCTGACGGCCCACCACATCACCGAGGCTTATCATCTGCCCGAGGGGATGATCACTCTGCTGGATCAGGAGCAGTGCAGTGCGCTGACCCCTGCCCAGCCGGACGAGACGGCCCGCTGCTGTATGCTGCATGATAAGGGCTTTGCCAGCCTGATCGGCGGCCTGCGCGCGGCGGAAAAGGCCCAGAACGCCGAGACGAGCGCCACCACGGTGCAGATGGTCTCGGTCTGGTTCTCGGTGGTCATCGGTGTTCTGCTGACCTACGCGGGCAGCATCGGCACCCTGTCGGTGGCAGCTGTCCTGATGTATCAGGCGGCATGGAGCGCTTTGAGCATTGCAGTCTGCGCTCTGAAACAGCATAACTGAGAGATATTCTCAAAATAAATAGGAATTATTCTTGATTTCAATTCGGAACTCTGGTATAATCAGTGCAGAAGGAACGCCCCGGCGGTCACCGGCGGCGAAATGATACACCGCACAAACAAAAGGAGAGCACGAATATGGAACTCAAGGGTACCAAGACCGAGAAAAACCTGTGGGAAGCCTTTGCAGGCGAGAGCCAGGCCCGCAACAAGTATACCTTCTTCGCCAGCGTGGCCAAGAAGGAGGGCTATGAGCAGCTGGCAGCGATTTTTGAGGAGACGGCTGCCAACGAGAAGGAGCACGCCAAGATGTGGTTCAAGGCCCTGAACGGCGGCTCCATCCCCGATACCATGACCTGCCTGGAAATGGCAGCCGGCGGCGAGCACGACGAGTGGACCGAGATGTACCCCCGGATGGCCGCAGAGGCCAAGGAAGAGGGCTTTACCCAGCTGGCTGCCCTGTTCACCATGGTGGCGCAGATCGAGAAAGAGCACGAGGAGCGCTACCGTGAGCTGGCCGAGAACCTGAAGAACAACAAGGTTTTTGCCCGGGAAGAGCAGCAGGTCTGGCAGTGCCGGAACTGCGGCTACACCTATATCGGCAAGTCGGCTCCCCTGAAGTGCCCGGTCTGCGCACATCCCCAGAGCTACTTTGAGCTGAAAAAGCACAATTATTGATCCTGTCCGGAACGCCGCAGCTCCCACGCCGGGACTGCGGCGTTCTTTTTGCACAAAATTTTCCGGAAAAACTGGTATAGTCCACGAAATCGGGTGCGAAAGCACAGCACTTTGGGCGAAGAACTTGACCCACATTGGCCGGACGTGTAAAATAAATCAATAGTGAGAAAAATCATGGACGCGAAATTTTTCCATGTGTGCGGCATTCCTTTGATCCCATGGGATGAAACAAGGAGGGAAGTTCGACCCAATGAAATGGAAATTCCAAACCGCGGGGCGGCTTCTGGCCCTGCTGGCTCTGAGCGGGGCCCTGCTGGCTGCCCCTTTGCCCGCGCAGGCCGCGCCCGGTGTGCTGACAGGCCTGACCGGAACCGGTTCCAAGCTGGAACTGGAGCTGACCGAGATGGAGCTGGAGATCACCGATGATGACCCCCGCCCCAAGGGCTACCTGTACACCAGCGGCCAGAGCGATTATTACTTCATCGTCTGGATGAGCAGCAACTCCAATGTTGCCACGGTGGATGGCGACGGCAAGGTGACGGGCCGCAATGCAGGCACTGCCATCATCACAGCCATCTCCGACCACGGCGAACGTGCCGCCTGCAAGGTGACCGTGACTCGCAAAAATGAAGAAGCAGCCAGAAAAAAGCCCACGCTGGATACCACCAGCCTGAGTCTTGTGCTGCAGTACAATGACCTGCACCCCACCCATCAGCTCCAGCTGGCCAACAGCGACCACTCCTTCCTCTATGTCTACCAGTGGATGAGCAGCAACCCTGAGGTTGCCACAGTCAGCGACAAGGGCCTTGTCACGGCTCAGGCGGCGGGCACCACCACCATCACGGCAATGGTCTCCAACGGCCAGGCTCTGCGGTGCAGCGTCACGGTGACTTCGGATATCGGCAAGGTGACTTTGAACAAGAGTGACCTGCTGCTCCGCATCGTGGGCACCCAGGAGCGCCTGACGGCCACCGTTGCGGTGGAAGGCGGCGGCAGCGTGCCCATTACATGGGTCAGCAGCAACCCGGGTGTCGTTACCGTGGATGCGGATGGCGTGGTGACCGCCATTGCCGATGGAGAAGCCAAGGTCACGGCCCTTTCACCTGCCGGACGCTTTGACGTGTGCAGCGTTGTGGTGGGCATGGCGGCGGAGAAGTACGAATCTGAAGCCGACCTTGCTGACGAGCTCAAGCTCCCGGACCCCTACGTTGCCGTAAGGCTGAATAAACTGGCATAAAGAAAAAGCACCCGCCCATGGCTGTTTTTGACAGCTATGGGCGGTTTTTGCGTGTATGGAAACGGATGCGCTGGGAAAAACTTGCCGAAGAGGAATTTTTTTCAAAAAATATTTTGCGTTGCATGTTGTGGTGTACCTGACACATCCGGCCGCCTCCGGCAGGTGAAAAAGGACAAAATGGCCCGAATGTTGTTTAAGACAGGGAGCGGCTGCCCCACAGAGCGGCGAAATCTCTGCAAAAAAGGCGGCTGTCCGGCATGTTTGACACATTTTACAAGAATTTGACGTAAATGGATTGAATTCACGACTCTTGACAGAAGGCGGGACAAACCATTATCCTTTTATCCAGAGGAAAGTATTTTATGTCGCCAGACGTTGGAATGCCTGGTGGACAAGTGTGTGTCAGGAGGGAAAGAATATGACCAACTACCGGAACCGAATCGGGGAAGCCATTGCCTTTGCCCGGAACGTGGCGGGCAGATCCCAGCAGGAGCTTGCGGATATGCTGGGGCGGGACAAGCGCACCATTCAGAAATGGGAGCGGGGCGAGATCCGCATTGCGCTGGAGGATTATCTGGATGTATTCGATACTCTGCACCTGCCGGTGGGGCCCTATGAAATGTGGATCCGGCATCCGGAACTCTTTCCGCGCGGCATGGAGGATATCAAGGGCTTCAGCACCGAAAAGAAGCGGAGGACACTGGCGGATTATTATCTGCATCAGGCTGCACCGCTGGAGATCGAGCAGGAGTATTACATCCTGTTCGGCGACCACGGCAGCAACAGCTGCGGCATCCGGCAGGAGCTGCTGGCCAACCTGCAGACTCCGCTCCGTGACCGCAAACGGATCGTGAACCAGATCATCGACAACTACTATGAGGCCCGGGCCATCGGACATCTGACCGACCCGGAGGGCCAGCAGCCGGTGATGCCCATTCTGGAAGCCTGTTACGATGCCAGTGCACGGAGCGTGGAAGCCAACGAGAACCGGTACAGCATCGGCAGCATCGAGGACTATCTGGACGATGCGGAGAAACCGGCAGAAGAGTGAATCGAACAGCAGACGGCCATGTGCAGCCGCCTGCTGTTTTTGCGTTCGGCTGCCTGCGGGAAAATATTGTGAAATTTGCGGATTCCTGCTATACTTATCCTATTGATGAAAAAGAAGGGTGAGATAAATGGCATACAACATGGGCGGTCGGCGCTTCCGGCCGGTGGGCAGCGGAAAAAAGCGGACTGCGCCGCAGTACGGGCCGGTGGGCACAGGCTGCCCGTTTGTGGAGGAGGCCGTGGCGCGGCTGTACCGGGAGCAGAACGAGGAACATTTCTGGAGCCTGATGAACGCCCTGAACTATGCGCTGGAATTGCAGACCAAGGTACTGGTGCCGCTGGATGCGGCGGTGGACCCCCAGAGCGGGGCCGCCCCCTGGGCGCATCTGCCCATCCCGGAGGAGCGGGCCGAGGGCCTGCCGCCCTGGCTGCTCCACGCCCGGAAAGAGCGGCACTATCTGCCGCTGTTCACTTCGGTAAAGAACGCCGAGGCGGAAAAGGCCAGCGCAACCCGCCCCATGGTGGAGCGCAGCCTGCGCAGCGCCATGGAGTATGCGCTGGAAACGGACGGCATCGACGGTGTGGTGCTGGACCCGTGGACAAGCTCTGCCACGCTGGATGTCTCCCTGCTCAGCGGGCTGCTGAGATCGGAGCGGGGGAGCGACAACCCCGGCGCTCAAGAGCTGGAAGCCGGGCACGCCGCCGCCCGGGCCGGGGATTGGCCGGAGGCAGCGGCCCGCTACACTGCCGCCGCCGAGGCGGGCAGCGCAGAGGCGCTTTCTGCCCTAGGGGACTGCCTGTATTATGGCCGGGGTACCCGGAAGAATAAGACCCAGGCCCGGCGGATGTGGAAAAAAGCCGCACAGGCCGGGGAGGTGCAGGCCATGATCGCCCTGGGGGATGACTGTGCCGCATCGGGCGGGGAGATGGCTGAGACCCTGCAATACTACCGCCGCGCCCAGAGCGCTGCCCGAGAGGTGCCGGACATCGCCTACACCCCGCAGGTCTGCCTGCGCCTTGCCCAGTACGAGACCCAGTACCTCTCCCGCAAAAAGGCGCTGCTGCAGGTGGCGGAAGCCATGCAGGGCTTTCGGATCCTGCAGGCCGAGGGCGAAACGGATGCTGCCGACTGGCTGCGGGAGGCTGAACTGCTGACCGATCAGCTGCTGGCCGACGATAAAAACGCCTGAAACACAGTTTCTTTACATTTGTTCTAAGAAATCGTCATAGGAAACCGGTAAGATATTCAAGGAAATATTCTGCGCCGAAGAAAAGAGGACAAGCACTATGAGCAAAGTGATCGGAATCGACCTTGGTACCACCAACTCCTGCGTGGCGGTGGTGGAGGGCGGCAAGCCTGTGGTCATCACCAACGCCGAAGGCGAGCGCACCACCCCCAGCGTGGTGGCCTTTACCAAGGATGGCGAGCGTCTGGTGGGCGGCGCGGCAAAGCGCCAGATCGCCACAAACTCCGGCCGCACGGTGTCCAGCATCAAACGGTACATGGGTTCTGATCACCGGGTGCATATCGATGGCAGAGACCTGACCCCGCAGGAGATCAGCGCCATGATCCTGACCAAGATCCGCCGCGATGCCGAGAGCTATCTGGGCGAACCGGTGACCGAGGCGGTCATCACCGTGCCTGCCTATTTTGACGACAGCCAGCGCAAGGCCACTCAGGACGCGGGCCGCATTGCGGGCCTGAATGTTCTGCGCATCATCAACGAGCCCACCGCCGCCGCAGTGGCCTACGGCCTGGACAACGAAGCCCCCCAGAAGATCCTGGTCTATGATCTGGGCGGCGGCACCTTTGATGTTTCGATCATCGAGATCGAGGACGGCACCTTTACGGTGCTGGCCACCGGCGGCGATACCCATCTGGGCGGCGATGACTTTGACGAGCGCATCGTTGAGTGGGCTGTGGCGGAGTTCCGCAGATCTGACCGCATCGATCTGACCAAGGACCCCGCCGCCATGGGCCGCCTGAAGGAGGAAGCGGAAAAGGCCAAGAAGGAGCTTTCCAGCGCGCTTTCCGCCCAGCTGAACCTGCCGTTCATCGCGGTGGGCAAGGATGGCCCCCACCATCTGGATCTGAACCTGGGCCGCCCCCAGTTTGAGATGATGACCGGTGACCTGCTGGCCCGCACCGTTCAGCCGGTGCAGAACGCCCTGCGGGATGCCGGGATTTCCGCCAGCCAGCTGGGCAAAGTCCTGCTGGTGGGCGGCAGCACCCGGATGCCCGCTGTGGAGCGGCAGGTCCGGGAGCTGCTGGGCTGTGAGCCCAGCCATACCCTGAATCCCGATGAATGCGTGGCCATGGGTGCCGCCGTGCAGGGCGGCCTGCTGCAGGGCGGCGGAAAGCTGGCCGGTGCCACCGGTGCGGCCGCGCAGGGCCTTGTGCTGATGGATGTCACCCCGCTGACGCTGTCCATTGAGACACTGGGCGGCGTGGCCACCCCCCTCATCACCCGCAACAGTATGATCCCCACCCGCAAGAGCCAGATCTTTACCACGGCCCGCCCCATGCAGACCAGCGTGGAGATCAACGTGCTGCAGGGCGAGCGCCACTTTGCCCGCGACAACAAGAGCCTGGGCAAATTCAAGCTCACCGGCATCCGCTCCGGCTTCTCCTCCAAGCCCCAGATCGAGGTCACCTTTGACATCGATGTGAACGGCGTGGTCAAGGTGTCTGCAAAGGATCTGGGCACCGGCCGGGAGCAGAACATCACCATCACCGGCAGCACCAATCTTTCCGAGAACGAGATCCAGCGTGCCATGGCCGATGCCGCCGCCTACGAAGAGGAGGATACCCGCCGCAGGGAGCGGCTGGAGCTCCACAATCAGGCCGAGATGCTGGCTTACAAGGTGGATGAGGCCCTCTCCAAGTGCAAAAAGGAGCTGGACAAGGACGAGAAGAACCGAGTCAAGAACGACCTTGCCAGTCTGCGCCGCTGCCTGCGCAAGGATAAGCCCGAAAAGATGAACGAGACCGAGGAAGCGAACCTCCGTCAGGCAAAATCCCAACTGGAAGCCAGCGCCAACCACCTGATGGTGCTGTACAGCACGGAGCAGGATGCCGGCCAGCAGTAAGCGGGCATTTCCCTACTGAAAAACTTCGTTGAAAGGGTTGACAAACCCGGAAGAGTGGGGTATTATGTATGCAATATCACAAAAATGGCTGTGAAGAGAAGAGTAGGTTTTCGCATTGATCCTTCCAGAGAGCCCGGGCGGTGGAAAAGGGCAGGAAACAGGGAACTGAAAATGGTCTCGGAGCCGCGGGGGCGAAGTGCAAGAGTGCTAAGCCTGCGACGGGAACGCCCGTTACAGCGTCCGGTTGTCGCGTTGCAAAACGCCGCAGCAGTGAGGCTGTCTCTGTGAGGAGGCAGTAAACCAAGGTGGTACCACGGAAGTTTTACGCTTTCGTCCTTGTGGGTGTATGCCCGCTGAGGACGGAAGCGTTTTTATTTTGCTTCCGGTGCAAAGGGTGCGGATTGTGCCGCACCGCACAAAAACATTTTTTGTAAAAGTAGAGAGGGAAAACAAAATGTCTAAGATCACTCGTCGTAATTTTCTGAAAGTTTCCGGCGTGGCCGCTGCTGCCGCTGCCCTGACCGCCTGCGGCGGCTCTTCCTCCACCGCAAGCTCCGCTGCTTCCGGCGCTGCATCCTCTGAGGCTGCCTCCACCGCTGCCAAGCTGGACAAGATCAAGGTCGCCGTTCCCAACGACACCACCAACGAGGCCCGCGCTCTGACCCTGCTGGAAAAGAACGGCTTCTTCAAGCTGAAGGCAGATGCAGGCCTGACCGCCACCAAGAACGATATCGAGGAGAACCCCCTGAACGTCAATGTGGACGAGGTCGAGGCTGCTCAGGTGCCCAACGTCCTGCAGGATGAGGACTACGCTGTCATCAACTCCAACTACGCCATTTCCGCCGGTCTGGACCCCATGACCGACGCTCTGGCCATGGAGGATGGCACCTCTGCCTACGTTAACGTTCTGGTCTGCAAGGAAGGCAATGAGGAGGAGCCCAAGATCAAGGCTCTGGTCGCTGCCCTGCAGAGCCAGCAGGTCAAGGACTTTATGACCGAGAGCTACGGCGGCGCTGTGGTCTCCGTTGTGGAGAATCCCACCGACGGCTATGATCCTTCCATCGATTATGACGCACTGAACGGTGAGACTGTCAGCTGCGCTGCCACCCCCGCCCCCCACTGCGAGATCCTGGAGGTCTGCAAGCAGATCCTGGCCGACAAGGGCATTACGCTGGACATCCAGGAGTACGATGACTACGTGATCCCCAACACCATCGTTGAGGATGGCCAGTGCGACACCAACTACTTCCAGCATCAGCCCTACCTGGACAACTTCAATGAGGAGAAGGGCACCCACCTGGTCTCCGTTGCCGGCATCCACGTTGAGCCCATGGGCATCTACGGCGGCAAACAGAGCGACCTGAGCCCGATCGAGGGTTAAGCGAACTCCCCCAGTCACCTTGCGGTGACAGCCCCCTCGGGGAGGGGGCCTTTGCTTGACCGTTCTGTTTCAGGCTCCCTCCATGAGGGAGCTGGCAAATCCGTAAGGATTTGACTGAAGGAGTTTATTCAACAGCAAGGAGCAATTTTTGTGATCGAGATCAAACACCTTTCCAAGACCTTCCAGATGAAGGACGGCGCAGTGAATGCGCTGAAGGACATCAGCCTGACCATCCCGGATGGTTCGATTTACGGCATCATCGGCATGTCTGGCGCGGGTAAATCTACGCTGGTGCGCTGCATCAACCTGCTGGAGCGCCCCACCGAGGGCAGCGTGGTCATTGACGGCGTGGAGATGGAAAAGCTCACGCCCGCCCAGCTGCGCCAGCGCCGCCGGGAGATCACGATGATCTTCCAGCAGTTCAACCTGCTGATGCAGCGCAGCTGCCTGAAGAACATCTGCTTCCCCATGGAGCTGGCAGGTGTGAAGAAAGAGGAAGCCGAAAAGCGCGCCAAGGAACTGCTGGAAATGGTGGGTCTGCCCGATAAGGCCAACGCCTACCCGGCCCAGCTCTCCGGCGGTCAGAAGCAGCGCATTGCCATTGCCCGCGCACTGGCAACTGACCCCAAGGTCCTGCTCTGCGATGAGGCCACCAGCGCGCTGGACCCCAACACCACCCACTCCATCCTGACCCTGATCAAGGACATCAACCGGAAGCTGGGCATCACAGTGGTGGTCATCACCCATCAGATGAGCGTTGTGGAGGAGATCTGCGATCACGTTGCCATTCTGGACGGCGGCGTTGTGGTGGAACAGGGTGAGGTGAAGGAGATCTTCGCCAACCCCAAGACCACTGCGGCAAAGCGTCTGGTGGCTCCCAACGGCGGCAGCGCAGCCCGCGACCTGTCCAGCTTTGCGCCGGACGATCATGTGGTGCGTGTGACCTTCAACGGTTCTTCCGCCGCAAAACCGCTGGTGGCAAGTCTTGCCGCCGAAAAGGGCATTCTGGTGTCGGTGCTCAGCGCCGATACCCGCGACCTGAGCGGCCAGTGCTACGGCTCCATGCTGCTCAAGCTGCCCGCTGACCTGGACGAAGCAAAACAGGCTGCTGCCTACATGCGGGCACAGCCTGGCATTACGGTGGAGGAGGTGACCGGAGAATGACCATTGCAGATTATGGCTTTGCCATCTGGGAGACCTTCTATGTGACGGTGCTCTCCACCGCGTTCTCTCTGGTCATCGGCCTGCCGCTGGGCGTGCTGCTGGTGGCCGGTGATAAGGACGGCATTTTGCCCCTGCCCGGCTGGCTGATGCACCTGCTGAATATCATCATCAACATCCTGCGCAGTGTGCCTTTCCTGATCTTGATGATCTGCGTTTTTCCGCTGACCCGTATCATCGTGGGCACCACCGTAGGCACCAAGGCCACCATCGTTCCGCTGGTGGTCGCGGCCTTCCCGTTTGTGGCGCGTCTGGTGGAGACCAGCCTGCGTGAGCTGGATGAGGGTGTGGTGGAAGCCGCCCAGAGCATGGGTGCGACCCCGTTCCAGATCATCACCAAGGTAATGATCCCCGAGTGCCTGCCTGGCTTGATCTCCAGCATGACCACAGCTTTGACCACCATTCTGGGCTACTCGGCCATGTCCGGTGTCATCGGCGGCGGCGGCCTGGGCAAGATCGCCCTTTCCTACGGCTACTACCGCTACCAGACCAACATTATGATCGTCTGCGTCATCCTGCTGGTGCTGCTGGTGCAGATCTTCCAGACCGTTGGCACCTTCTGGGCCACCAGAAGCGATAAGCGGCTGAGGAAGTAACTCCTTCAGTCGCACTTCGTGCGCCAGCTCCCTCGGAGAGGGAGCCTTAAAGCCTCCCTCTTTGAGGGAGGTGGCAAAGCCGAAAGGCTTTGACGGAAGGAGTTCTCTCCTCATTTCGCCCCAGACGGGAAGTAAAATTCAACGTTTCAATTCCCCGCCGGAGGCATGTGCTCCTGCGGGGAATTGTACTATTCGGACAAACCCAGTAAAGGAGTATGTTGCAATGAACCGTGATACCATCTGTGTGCAGGGCGGTTATACGCCCGGCAATGGCGAGCCCCGCCAGATCCCCATCATCCAGTCCACCACCTTCAAATATGCCACCAGCGAGGATATGGGCAAGCTGTTCGACCTGGAAGCCGACGGCTACTTCTACTCCCGCCTGCAGAACCCCACCTGTGACCTTGTGGCCAAGAAGATCTGCGAGCTGGAGGGCGGCACTGCCGCCATGCTGACCTCCAGCGGTCAGGCAGCCAACTTCTTTGCCCTGTTCAACCTCTGCGAGGCCGGTGACCATATCGTGGCATCCAGCACCATCTACGGCGGCACCTTCAACCTCATCTCTGTCACCATGAAGAAGATGGGCATTGAGGCCACCTTTGTGGACCCGCTGTGCACCGAGGAGGAGCTGAACGCTGCCTTCCGGCCCGACACCAAGGTGGTGTTCGGCGAGACCATTGCCAACCCCGCCCTGACCGTGCTGGATATCGAGAAGTTTGCCAAGGCTGCTCACGCCCACGGCGTGCCGCTGATCGTGGACAACACCTTCCCCACGCCGGTCAACTGCCGCCCCTTTGAGTGGGGCGCGGATATCGTGACCCACTCCACCACCAAGTATATGGACGGCCACGGCGCTGTGCTGGGCGGTGCCATCGTGGACGGCGGCAAGTTCGACTGGATGGCCCACGCCGAGAAGTTCCCCGGCCTGTGCACCCCGGACGACAGCTACCACGGCATCACTTACGCCGAACGCTTCGGCAAAGAGGGAGCCTTTATCACCAAGGCCACGGCTCAGCTGATGCGGGACTTCGGCTCCATGCAGTCCCCGATGAATGCCTATATGCTGAACCTCGGCCTGGAAAGCCTGCATGTCCGGATGCAGCGCCACTGCGCCAACGGCATGGCCGTGGCAAAGTTCCTCGAAAGCCATCCCAAGGTGGCCTATGTGAATTACTGCGGCCTGGAGTCCAGCCCCTACCACGCACTGGCTGAAAAGTATCTGCCCAATGGCAGCTGCGGCGTGGTCAGCTTTGGTCTGGCCGGCGGCCGCGAAGCCGCCAGCATTTTTATGAAAGAGCTCAAGCTGGCTGCCATTGAGACCCATGTGGCCGATGCCCGCACCTGCTGCCTGAACCCGGCTTCCAGCACCCACCGCCAGATGAACGATGAGCAGCTGAAAGCCGCCGGTGTGCCCGCAGAGCTGGTGCGCATGAGCTGCGGTCTGGAAAGCGCCGAGGATCTGATCGCAGATATCGCACAGGCTTTGGATAAGATTTGAGACGGATAAAAACTCTCAGTCTCGCTGGCGCTCGCCAGCTCCCCTGGTAGGGGAGCCCTTGGCATTCCGTCGCGCTTCGATGTTTTCGCTTCGCTCCGATGCCAAACATAAAATCCCCTTAAAGGAGAGAGAATCTATGCCCCTCATCATCCCGAAAACGCTCCCCGCCTACGATGCCCTGTACGAGGAAAACGTCTTTGTCATGCACCGGGAGCGGGCAGCGTCCCAGCATATCCGCCCGCTGGAGATCCTGATCCTGAACCTGATGCCCACCAAGATCGCCACCGAGACCCAGATTGCCCGGCTGCTGGCCAACACGCCGCTGCAGGTGCACATGACCCTGCTGCAGACGATGAGCCATGAGGCAACGCACGTCTCCGCGGCCCATCTGGAAGCCTTTTATAAGACCTTCGACGAGGTGAAGCATAACCGCTACGACGGCATGATCATCACCGGCGCTCCGGTGGAGACCATGGACTTTGAGCAGGTGGATTACTGGCCGGAGCTGTGCGAGATCATGGATTTCAGCGAGACGAACGTCTATTCCACCCTGCATGTCTGCTGGGGTGCTCAGGCGGGCCTGTACTACCACTACGGCATCCGCAAGGAGCTGCTGCCTGCCAAGATGTTCGGCGTGTTCGAGCATCGGGTCATCCGGCCCTCCAACCCGCTGGTGCGCGGCTTTGATGAGGTGTTCTATGCTCCCCACAGCCGCCACACCGCCATGAGCCGGGAGGATATCGACCACTGCGGTGCGCTGCGCATCCTTGCCGAGAGCGATGAGGCAGGGCCTTTCCTGATGAGCACCGAGAATGGCCGTCAGATCTTCGTCATCGGCCACCCGGAGTACGACAAATATACGCTGGATGCGGAGTACAAGCGGGATGTGGCCAAGGGCCTGCCCATTGCAGTGCCCAAAAACTACTACCCCAACGATGACCCCAGTCAGCCGCCGCTCTTCCGCTGGCGCGCGCACGCCCATCTGCTGTATGAAAACTGGCTGAACTACTATGTCTACCAGAACACCCCCTATGATCTGGGAGAGATGCAGCGCGTGAAGCACTCTGAGGGGTGAACCCTCTCAGCCGCCTGTTGCGGCAGTTCCCCCATGGGGAAGCCAGGTTTACGCACGACTGTTTTTCTGCCTTTCGGATCAGGAGGGGCGGTATTGGAAAGCAATAACGGAGAGGTATTTATGGGAATCGATAAGAATGAATGGGGCTTCCGGGTGGGGCATCTGCCCCACGGGGAGCGCAATAAGATCAGTGATGTGCCGGGCGTGACAGTGGGCCATTGCACACTGGCGGATGGCGACATCCAGACCGGTGTGACCGCGCTGCTGCCTCACCCCGGGGATGTGTTCCATGACAAGGTGCTGGCGGCCTGCCATGTCATCAACGGCTTCGGCAAGACCACCGGCCTTGTCCAGATCGATGAGCTGGGCACGCTGGAGACCCCCATCCTGTTCACCAACACCCTGAGTGTGGGTACCGTGGAGACGGCGCTGGTCAGATACATGCTGGAACGCAACCCCGATATCTGCGAGACCACCGGCAGTGTGAACCCGGTCGTCTGCGAGTGCAACGACAGCGGCCTGAACGATATCCGGGGCCTGCATGTCACCGAGGCACATGTGGCTGCCGCTCTGGCAGACTGTAAAGCTGATTTCGCCGAGGGTGCAGTGGGTGCCGGACGCGGAATGCGCTGCCACGGGCTGAAAGGCGGCATCGGTTCTGCCTCCCGGCTGGTGGAGCTGGACGGTAAGTCCTACACCATCGGGGCACTGGTGCTCTCCAATCACGCCACCTTCGATGACCTCATCGTGGCGGGCACACCCATCCACGAGCTGCTGGAGGCCCGCATCCCGCCCCATGAGGACAAAGGCTCCATCATCACGGTGCTGGCAACGGATATCCCCCTGAGCGAGCGCCAGCTGCGGCGGCTCTGCCACCGGGCGCTGGTGGGGCTTTCCCGCACCGGCAGTGCCTGCGGCAACGGTTCGGGTGAGATCGTTCTGGCCTTTACCACGGCCAACCGGATGCCGCATTACTCGGACAAAGCCCTCCTGCCCATGGAGATGCTCCACGATGATGCCATCAACCCGCTGTTCCGGGCGGTGGCCGAGTGTGTGGAGGAAAGCGTCCTGAGCAGCCTGCTCCACGCCGAGACCGTCACCGGCTACCATGGCCGGACGGTGCAGTGCCTTTCCGACCTGTTGAAAAAGTAACGAAAAAAACAAGCCTTTCCGTGTGGTACACCTCACAGTGTGACACCAACGGAAAGGCTTATTTTTTATCGCTGTCTTTATCTCTGCACCAGCGCGATGAACGCTTTCATCTGTGGGGTGAGCCATTTATCCCTGTGGTAGAACAGCTGCCGCCGCATCTCCACGCGGCAGGCGGGGACGTTCAGGCGAGCCAGCGTTCCGGCGGCAAGGGCATTCTGCACGATGTACTCAGGCAGGAAGGAAAGCCCCATGCCGTGCTCGACCATCTGGCAAAGCAGGGAAGCGCTGCCCAGCTCGAGGAAGGGCTTGATGGCCAGCCCCTGCGCCGCCATGCACTGGTCGAGGGCATCGCGGTAGCTCATGCCCCGCTCGGTCAGCAGGAACTCCTGCCCTGCCAGTTCCTGTAGCGTGACCTCCGCCTGCCCGGCCAATGGGTGCCCGGCGGGGGCCACCACGCAGATAGGTTCCGGTTCATCCACAGCCAGCACAAAGCTGGGCTGCAGCAGCGGCTTGTCCAGCGTGTAAGCCAGGTCGATCTGATTGGAACCCAGCATCTGGAGCATCTCATCGTCGGTGGCGGTGCGGAGTACCAGCTCTACCTGTGGGCAGAGGGCGTGATACCGCTGCAGCAGGTCGGGCAGAAAGGTGCTGCAGACCGAATCCGCCAGTGCCACCCGCAGGGTGCCGCTGACCTGCCGGGCAGGCTGCAGAGCCGCCTTGGCCTGCTCGGCAGTGGCCAGCAGGGAGCGGGCATAGGTCAGAAAGGTCTGCCCGGCATCGGTCAGGCGGACCGTTTTGCCCACCCGGTCGAAGAGCGGCGTTTCCAATTCGGCTTCCAGCTGGGCCACCTGCGCGGAGACTGCCGACTGGGAATACCCCAGCTCCCGTGCCGCACGGGAGAAGCTGTGCAGCTCCGCAATATGCAAAAAGGTGTTGATGGTACGCAGTTCCACGGCGGCACCTCTCAGCGGCGGGTGATGCCGGTCACGGTCAGAACAGCACCATCTACGACAAAATGGACTTCCAATCCCGAAAATTCCATTCCGTATACCCGCTCCGGGTCGTGCTGGTAGGAGGGGCGGGGGTCGTTTTCCAGCACGCCCCGCAGGCCGTCCCGCTCGGCGGCGGGCACGGCCTCCCACAGCTCCGGCGGGCATTCGACCTGCAGCCTGTGCGTCTGGGTCTGGGCCGTGAAGCCTGCCGCCGCGTCCGGGTGACAGTCGGCGTAGGGGATGTAGGGCTTGATGTCGTAGATGGGGGTGCCGTCCATTAGGTCTGCGCCCCGCACGATGAGCACCGGGCCCACTTCGGGGCGGTGCTCAATGGCCTCCAGCCTGACGCTGGAAAGGCCCAGCGGGTTGGGCCGGAAGGGGGAGCGGGTGGCAAACACCCCCATCCGGGTGTTGCCGCCCAGGCGCGGGGGCCGGACGGTGGGAGACCAGCTCTCCCGCACCGCGCCGGAGAATTGCCACACCAGCCAGATGTGGCTGAAATCCTCCAGCCCGCGCAGGGCATCGGCGTTGCGGTATTCCGGGGTGAAGATGATCTCGCCCAGCAGGCCGTCCACCAGCCCGCTCTGTCGGGGGATGCCGAACTTGGTGGGGAAGGCGGTGTGGATGTGTGCGATGACCTTCAGGGTCATGGTTTCGTTGCTCATATTATAAACCTCTGCAGAAGCCTACGGCTCTGCCCTCGATCTGGATCTCGTTCAACTGTGGCCCGGCATAGATCATGGGCGGGCAGACGGCGGCGTTGTCGGCCAGAAGCATAACGGTGTCGCCCTGCCGGTGAAAATGCTTTAAGGTGGCCTCATCGCCGATCCGCACGGCGGCGATCTCGCCCTGCTCCACCTCGGGCTGGCAGCGGATGCAGACGATGTCACCATCGCAGATGGTGGGGGCCATGCTGCTGCCGTGGCAGGTCAGGGCAAAGTCGGCGTGCCATGCGGCAGGAACGCCGATGTAGCATTCGATGTTCTGTTCGGCGGTGATGGGGGTGCCGCAGGCGATGCTGCCCACCAGCGGTACCCGCACCATTTCGGGCAGGGGCTCAAACCCCGGCGGGACAAACGCAGTGTTTTCCAGCCCCATCAGCCATGCGGGGGTGGTCTCCAAGGCGGCGGCAAACTCCTCCACCTTGGACTGCGGGATGTCGTTGACCCCTTTTTCCAGCTTGGTGATGGAGGATTTGGAGCGGTAGCCCATCCGCTGGGCAAGCTCTTCCTGAGAGAGCCCCAGCTCGAGCCGACGCTGTAAGATACGGCGGGAAAGTTCTGACATGGCAGAGACCTCGCTTTTCCTGAAAAAGAATGTTCTGCCGTGAGTATATCAGAAAAGTTCTTAAAAATCAACGATTTTCGCGCGATTTTGGTAAAATAGTTGACAAAAAATCAACGTCGAACTATAATACAACCAAAGATTGTGAAACGACACGCAGAGATCCAGATGAAAGGAGAACCTTTGATGACAAATACCACACAGATCCGCGCCTACATTGAAAGCCAGGGCCTGAAGCTGGGCCATGTGGCACGGGTGCTGGGCATCAGCAGCAGCGCCCTGCATCAGAAGCTGAACGACGAGAGCGATTTCAAAGTCAGCGAAGCCGACCGGCTTTCTGCCATGCTGGGGCTGACCATGGAACAGCGGGATGCCTGCTTCTTTGGCCCGGGCACCCGGATGTGCCAAAGAAAGGGGGCGGCGTGATGACCGCTGAACAGCGCAGAAAGACCCGGGAGGCCCTGCAGAACTACGGTACCCGCCAGTGGGCCCGCAGCCCGGCCAACTGGGGCTGGACCCGGGCCATCCAGCAGACGCAGGAGTATTACCGCACCGCCGACCCCATCCGTGCAGGCCTGCTCCAGCTGCGCTACCTGGAGCGCCGCAAGGAGGAGGATGTGCTGGAGCGGCTCTGCATCGGACGCACCACCTACCAGAAAGCCCAGCTCGATCTGCTGAGCACCGTAGCCGTTTTTGCCGCCCGCTACGGTGCCCTGTGACGCAAAATGCCCCCGGACAGCCATCCGGGGGCATTGCAGTCAGTGCGTTTTCTTTTCCGGAGTATCGCAGTGCTGGTGGCAGGAGGCGCAGTTGCCGCCGCAGCCTTCGCCTTTCCAGCCGCCCTGCTTGGAGATCCAGACCACTGCCAGGGCAAACAGCCCTGCCAGCACCAGAATGGTAATGATCCCACGAAGTGTCAGCATTGAAAAAACCTCTCTTTTTGCGCTGGAATGCGCAATTTCAGTATACACCATTTTGCGCAAAAGAGCAACTGCCCCGCAGTGGGAAAAAATTGCGAAAAAATCAAAATTAGGGCTTGCCAATCCACTTCGGCTGTGGTATAATTCTCTTGTTCCGATTCGGAGGATTAGCTCAGCTGGTTAGAGCACCTGCATCACACGCAGGGGGTCTGGGGTTCGAGTCCCTAATTCTCCACCATACAGTTCGTACTCGAACCCGATTCTTTACGAGAAAGGGTTCGGGTACGTTTTTTGTTTACAGGAAGTTCTGCGGAGGGAGTACGCAGAGCGGTAAGCGAGAACGAGTAAAGGCAGGGTATCATCATGGGCGATGGTATCCTGCCTTTTGCTTTGCGGGATCAAGTTCGCTTTGTGCGAACTTGGTCGTCCACCCTATATGGCGCATTGAGGGCTAATCGCTGCGTACGTCCGTACATGGCCGGTACGCACGTACGCAGAAAAAAAGGGAAAGTTCTGACATATAGGGGTGTTCTTTCAGCTGGTAGTATGGTATACTCGGCTCAACAAATCGGAAGTTAACGGTATGTAAAAGACCTTTGACACACGGAAAACACAGATGTCAATGTCCTTTGATTGCGAAAATACAATCTTTTGATTAGTATGAGTATGCAAGGAGGTGAAGAGATGGAACTCGGAAAGCAAATAAAAAAATATCGCCAAGAGTTACAACTGTCTCAAGAGGAGTTAGCCGATCATGTTTATGTTTCAAGGCAAACAATCTCAAATTGGGAAAATGACAAAAGCTATCCAGATGTAACCAGCTTGGTATTACTGAGTGAAATCTTTCAAATCTCACTTGATAAACTAATCAAAGGAGATATTGATACTATGAAAGAAGTAATCAAACAAGAGGAAATCAAAAAACTCAATCACTATGGCGCAATCTATACGGTTTTTCTCGTTATTGCTGTTATTTCGGCAGCTCCGTTATTTTACATTGGTAATAAATGGGCATTGATCCTTTGGTGTGTCATTGCTTTAGCTGCCATGTATTTTGCAGCAAAGGTTGAACGAATAAAAAAGGACAATGATGTTCAAACATATAAAGAAATCGTAGCATTTTGTGAAGGTAAAAGGCTGGATGAAATCCAGAGCGCCAGAGAATACGGCAAACGTCCTTATCAAAAGGTTTTATGGTTTATCGGAAGTGCTGCAGTAGGAGCAATCGTTAGTTATGTATTGAGTCTTTTGCTGCAATCATTTTGATAACGACACTCAATAAATCTTATAATTTGGAAAGGAATGTATAGCTATATGAAAAATAAAAAAGATGATAAGCCTCACTATTTACCGACTTTTATGAGCATAGGAATTTCTATCGGTGCGGCTATTGGTGTAGTAACCAACAATATTCCACTCTATATGCTTGTCGGTTTAGCGCTTGGTGTAGGCATAGGGTCTGCTCTCGATGGTCAAAATCGAAATAGGGAAAGTGATGAATCTCAAAAGGATAACGAAGAATAATCAACCAACTAAATTCCCGTTTGTCGTAACCTCAGAAGCAGGGTTTGGGGCAGGCACGCCCCAACAAGAGCACTTCAAAAACGCGGGAGCGTTGCAGAAGTGCAGTCCCGGATGGGCAAGAAATTTTCAAGAATTGAAAATTTGTGGCCACGGGACGATTCTTGCTCTCACACTTTCACTCTCTTTGCGATTTTCTTTCTTGAAAGTCTATCGTTCTTTCGTTATAATAAAACTGAAAGAAGGTGGGCATTATGACTTTGCAATATTTTGTCACAGCATCCGATACGGGCAATAGGATTCCGATTGAGGTTGACAAGTCAACTCCCGCTGACCTTGCTGCAACCAAAGAAAGCTGGCAGACCGACTGGACAAGTGAGTTCATCGGTGACCCCGCACTGGAAAAGTACACGGCTAAAACCGAAAACGGCGAAATCGTAGCATTGGGTGCTTACCGCGAAACAGAATCCAGCATGTTCGTTTATATTGAGTACATCGAAAGCCACCCGGAGAGCAACCCGACGCTGACCATTCAGAAAAAATATCTGGGCATCGGGCGTATGATGATCGCGTTCGGCATCCAGCTTTCCATTGATTCCGGTAAAAACGGCGTCGTCACTTTTGAAGCTAAGACGGATGAACTTGCAAAACATTATATCCGGGATTTTGGCGCGATCCGGGTCTTTGCCAAACAGTCCGGCGGGCCAATCATGCTGATGCTTGCCGACAATGCGGCGCTTTCGCTCTTCAATACGTATCTTTCCTGAAAGGTGGTGCTCCCATGGATATTGAAGTCAAACGAATGTCCCCTACTGCTATTGAAATGCTTGACCAACTCAGCGCAGTCT
>OGYV01000837.1_pt1 | contig 24872 bp, 29 predicted proteins | sample 1576651 | NCBI WGS metagenome assembly OGYV01 (sample SAMEA3541570, study PRJEB24748) | human gut metagenome | biome: human gut; feature: human-associated habitat; material: faeces | place: China | collected 2012
TCTGGCAGCCTGAGTTCACAGATAAAACACTCTCCAGGAAACCCGGGGCGGTTCAGTGAGTATAAACAGCGTCAGCGGTGTAATCGGTAAGTCATTCCTGAAAAATAAAATCAAATACATTTAAGTGTTTTCGTTTTATTTCTGATGATCTGACCTCTGGCGTTGCATTTTTCAGACTCCGGCAGAGTTTTCTTCTTACTTCGACTTCTTTTGTTCATGTTTTTGGGGCAGGCATGTTTATTCATTTTGTCAGCAGGCAGGGGCGCAACCTTCTGGTGAATATAGAGGACATAACCTTCGTTCTTCAGAAAGGTGTTTTTTGTGAGCTTTATATCAGGGGAGTTGAAGGGAGTGTTATTGTGGATGAGGAGTTCAGTGCGGTTTACAGAAAAATAAAAGAGATTTCACCACGAGCGAATAATACGAGTGAAAATATATCTGAGGGGAGTGAACGTGCGTCAGAATGCTGTGATTGAGGCTTTTCTTATTATCATATTATTAATCTGCGGGAAAGTTTCTGCTGATACCGGATGGCACTCTGGCAGGGACTTTCAGGGGATTGTGGGATTAAGGGGGACCATCATGCCTTATGATGACACCCTTCCTCCTTGGTTGTGGAAAACGGGCGGATATATCGGGTTCAGCAACAAAATCAGTGAGCTGACCAGTAATAGAACACGCTTGACGGTTAGTGCTCCCCATGACCTTCTGCTGCTTGCCGGTAAGTCGGCACGTGCTTTTGAGGGCAGTGAGACATCTGGTGCCGGTATTGTTCCTGTCATTCAACTGGTGGGAAGTGACGGAGGCGAAATTCGTATTCAGTGGGCCAGTGGGACACCGGGACAGGGGCTGCTTGTACTGCCACTGAATGTTACCGGAGACTCTCAGGCGACAGGCACTCTAGCGGCAGAGGTTCAGGCTTTCGGGGCGCTTGCGTGGGCGGAAGAGGATGGCTTTGGTGCCAGAATAACCCAGACACTGGGGAATAACAGTGCTGATGCTTATGTGTTTAATGGCGGCGTACCTGACAGCAACGCGTGGAGCACGGCTGACGGGCTGAGTTTCATTTCCCGGATGACGGAAGGTGAGGTGTCAGCAGAAAGTATCTGGAAACAACTGAAATTGGGTGTTCCGGGTGTGCCTGATTCACCTGTGATTGCTGATGAAAGTGGTTATCAGGACCTGGTGGGGGAAGGCTGGTTTTATTCCGGGGCATATGTACTCGGGATTTCTTCCGGCACAGTTCTTAATCTTCATTTCAGTGAACCGGTTACAGGACAGTCAGCCTGGCGGGCAGGGATGACGGTGATTATCCGTTATGCCTGAGAGTGCTGATTTTATTTTTTCAGGGTTAATTAAAAATGAACAGAATTTATTCTTTACGCTACAGCTCTGTGGCCCGGGGTTTTATTGCCGTCTCTGAGTTTGCCAGAAAATGTAATTTAAAATCAGTCAGGCGTTTGCGCCTTCCTGTTTTATTGCTGGCGCCCGTACTTTTCTCTGCAGGAGGTCTTGCCGGGACGGTCAATAATGAGCTTGGGTATCAGCTGTTTCGTGATTTTGCTACAAACAAAGGTATGTTCCGTCCGGGAGCAGCAGATATTGCCATTTATAATAAGCAGGGCGAGTTTGTTGGAGCCCTGGATAAAGCGGTCATGCCGGATTTCAGCTCTGTGGATTCGAAAATCGGTGTGGCGACACTGATTAACCCACAGTATATCGCCAGCGTGAAACATAACGGGGGATATACAAACGTCAGCTTTGGTGATAGTGAAAACCGTTACAATATAGTAGACCGGAATAATGCGACTTCACTGGATTTCCATGCTCCCAGACTGGATAAACTGGTGACAGAGGTTGCCCCGACTGCGGTGACGGCGCAGGGGGCAGTGGCTGGCGCATATAAGGATAAGGAACGCTATCCTGTTTTTTATCGTCTGGGGTCTGGTACCCAGTATATCAAGAACAGTAATGGACAACTGACACAAGTAGGTGGGGCATATTCCTGGCTGACCGGCGGGACCGTCGGTAGTTTGTCATCCTACCAAAATGGTGAAATGATTAGCACCAGTTCAGGTCTGGTTTTTGATTACCAATTAAACGGTGCCATGCCTATTTATGGTGAGGCCGGTGACAGTGGTTCTCCTTTGTTTGCTTTTGATACTGTTCAGAATAAATGGGTGCTGGTTGGTGTTCTCACCGCGGGGAATGGTCCAGGTGGCAGGGGAAATAACTGGGCAGTTATTCCTCTTGATTTTATCGAGCAAAAATTTAACGAGGACAATGATGCTCCGGTTACGTTCAGTTCATCTGAGGGGGGAGTACTGGAGTGGAGCTTTGACAGCAGCACCGGAGTTGGCACCCTGACCCAGGGGACCATCACATATGACATGCACGGACAGCTGGGAAATGACCTGAATGCTGGTAAGAATCTGGAATTTCTGGGGCAGAATGGGCAGATTGAACTGAAGGATTCGGTTTCGCAGGGCGCGGGTTCCCTGACGTTCCGTGATAATTACACAGTAACAACCTCTAACGGAAGTACCTGGACTGGGGCTGGTATTATTGTGGATAAAGGAGTGTCCGTAAACTGGCTGGTCAACGGCGAGGCAGGTGACAATCTGCATAAAATCGGTGAGGGTACGCTGACGGTACAGGGTACAGGTATCAATGAGGGAGGTCTGAAGGTCGGGGACGGGAAGGTTGTGCTGAGTCAGCTGGCGGACAGTAAAGGACAGGTGCAGGCTTTCAGCAGTGTAAATATTGCCAGTGGCCGACCGACTGTGGTACTAACTGATGACCGACAGGTAAACCCGGATACCATTTCTTGGGGATATCGTGGGGGGATTCTGGATGTTAATGGTAACGATCTGACGTTTCATCAGCTGAAGGCCGCAGATTATGGTGCTGTGCTGGCAAATAATTCTGATAATCATGCCTCAATTACGCTGGATTTCGATACAGAAGAATATCTGTATCATGGACAGCTAAAAGGAAACATGGATGTAACTAATGTGGTTGAAGTTGGGCAGAGCTCTGTACTGGTCATGGATGGCTCCGCTGATATATCCGGTAAATTTACCCAGGAAAACGGGCGTCTGACGTTGCAGGGGCATCCGGTTATCCATGCATACAATACTCAGTCTGTGGCTAACAAACTGGCTGCCAGTGGAGACCATTCGGTTCTGACTCAGCCCACATCATTCAGTCAGGAGGACTGGGAGAATCGGAGCTTTACCTTTAATAAGCTGTCACTGAAGAACAGCGACTTTGGCCTTGGCCGTAATGCCACGCTGAACACCATGCTTGAAGCAACCGATTCGACGGTCACACTGGGCGACAGCCGGGTTTTTATCGACAAAAACGACGGTAATGGTATGACCTTTACGCTGGAAGAAGGCACATCAGAGGCTGTGAAGAATGCAGACCGTGGCGTGTTTAATGGGAGTGCTGTCCTGAACGGGAAGACGACACTGGATATCATGAACGCAACCTTTAATGGTTATATCAGTGGTCATGCTGGCTCGCATGTGGAGTTGTCTAGTCAAAGTCACTGGAATATGACGAAAAGCTCCACGCTGGATTCGTTCAGAAGCAAAGGCGGGATCCTCTCTCTAGTGACAGACAACTGGTCGCCTAAAACGCTGACGGTAGACACACTGCATGCCAGCAGTATGAATATAGCCATGGGGGTCAGCACACTCGACAACACGAGCGACCGGATTGATATCCTGAATAAGGCTACGGGCGGACATAACACACTGGACCTGTCCTCCCTGTTTGACCAGACCGTCACACTGAAAAATGACCTGACTCTGGCATCTGCACCGGTCGGAACTTCTCACGGGTACTTCTCTTTTGCCAGCCTTAACAGAGGGTTTACTGTTTATACCCCTGACACGCAGGTGCAGGAGAAAGACGGCAGAGTTTACTGGCAACTGAAAGGTCATGCCGGAACAACAGAATATCAGATATCACCGGATGTCAGTGATGGTGTGACAGATACAACCTCTCCGGTTGCACCGGATACAGGTAATACAGGAAGCGCTGAGGCTGATGGTATTGTGTCTGAAGGGAATAACAGCAGTGGTGTGACGCCTTCCCCTGATTCTCCGGGAGAGAATGCGGGCACGACGGTGAATGGCAGTACGCTGTTTAAGGGCGCGGATAACAAATCTCTTCTGAAGAAAGCGCGAGCCATGTTTTCCGCCCGTGAGTTTATTCTCAGCGACAGCGCTGACCGCTGGACACAGGTGGTGGACAACAGCGATGCAGACGGTGGTGTATGGGCTATGACAGGGTACAGTCATGGTGGATATGACGACTTCAGCCTGAACCAGAGTGGACTGAATGTGGGATTTCGCCAGTCTGCTGCCAGTAATACTTGGTGGGGGATGGGGGCAGAGTTTTACCGGGGGCACAGCAGCACAGATGGCTACCGGGATGATTTCAGCCTGTGGGGCGTGCATGTTCTGGCAGGTAAATCCTTTGACGGTGGTCTGTTTGTGGATGGTATGGGCGGATACCGGGAGCTGTCTGAAGATTACACTATTCAGGGAGAGCTGAGTGACCTGTCCGGCAGAGCAAAAAGCCATATCCTGACAGCGGGTATCCGTGGCGGGTGGAAGATGTATGCATCCCCTCTTGATATGTCGATAACACCGACTGTTTCACTGAACGGTGCACGGGTGGACGGAAATCGTCTGCAGGGCCGGGAGCGGAGCGTGGAGCTTCATGATGGCGATGCCTTGTGGCTGAAAGCCGGGGTTGAGGCAGAAAAATTATTTGGAAATATGACGCTGAAGGCAGGTATCTGGCGGAATATCACGTTTAACGATATGCCCGGAATGACCCTGCGTGATGACTGGAAATCCCGTCACTATGATGCAGAGAAAGCTGACCGCTATACCGTTTCGTTTGGTATCAACGGAAAGCTGACAGATAGACTGTCAGTACAGGCAAAAGTGAACAGCAGTTTTGATGGTTACTTTAAGACCGATGCTGAAGGGATACTGGGTATTCGGTATGATTTCTGATAGCAGATATCGCTGATAACTTATTCTGTTGAGGGGCTGGATAGCCCCTCCGGAATATTTTTATATGTAATTGTCAGGCATGGATCGTCGGGAATAAGCATTACCGCAGGTTCTACAGCTTCACTAATGTCAATCAACAGATATAGCCGATGTGGCTGACAAATTTTGCTTTTTCTTTTCGTAAAGCCTCTGTCACTCTTTTTGATGTTAGTATAGCGGTGTCTCTGGATATTTTAGGACTCTTGGATAAGAGTTCTTTTATATTTCGCAAATAAACATATAAAAACATAAAGAAATTAATTTATATTATATGCTATTTTTTTTCATTTCAATGAAATATGTAACTACCGCATATTATAATTATTGTTCTATTTAAACGTGTGTTATTAGAGTGGGTGTGATTCTCTCAGAAAACTGAACCGTACTGAACCGTACTGAAGCTACTGGAGAATGTTTTATCTGTCGTACACTGACTTTTATCAAAATTATTCATCACAAGATTTTAACAAGAAATCAATCTCTTCTCTCAATCTCAGGTTATTAATGCGAAACACAGCAACTTCTAACTGAGATATATGGCTTTTGACCTGTTCCAGTTCTTTTATCTTTCTGTCATTTTCAGCATAAAGTTTAAGTAAATACTTTAGTTTATCTTCTCTCATTACTTTCTTAATCTGTCACTGGAACTTTAATTGGTGCAAAATTTAATTTTATTAAAATGCTCTGAATGTATAATGTGTAAATATTATTTTTATCATAACTTTCTCAGTTCCAATAAAAATATAGAAGGAATAAAAATAAAGACTCCATCTTTTTTAATAACATCCAGCATAGGCAGGATTACAACAAAGTTCACAGCAGTAAAACGTGTTATTGATGCTTGCTGATTTATTTTTATTATAGTTTTTTACAACGGTACACTTTTTAGTGTCTAATGTACTTTCCTCTTTTGAATAGTCAACCAATTCAGTTTTCTGGCTAAGAGAGGAAAAAGATAATACAGAAATAAAAATTGCCAGCATTAACTTTTTCATGCTCCCTCCTGTCATATCATTCTCATGGATATTTGAAATTAGCTAAACGGTTTTTGCAATTTCTTTTTGTTTTTTGTGAGCTGTATCATATATCACACTGAATTTTGCGCGCGAATTTAAATGTTATTTTTACAGTATCATATATTTTAATAAAATGGTTATCTGGTTTTTTAAACTACCCAATTATTTTAAGTTATTGTTTTATACTTTTCCTGTACGCATTCGCCAATACATGATGGTCGGATGACTTAGCCTTATACAAACAGATAAGACATCCGCAAAGTTATTTCTCCTTAATGTCCCGTGGATGTTTTCGGACTTACTAACTCATCAATAATAGTGATATACTTTCGCTCTCACACCATTGTAAGCGCCCGGGATATAAGACGGTAACCAAGGGCTACCCGGAAAAAGAATCTATGATTACTTCTGTTTTTACAACACCAATTTTGATAATAAGCTGTTACCGTACACAGAGTGAAGTAATCCGCGAGTCACTTCGTCTCCTGCGTGAGAAACGGGCCGGATAAAGTCTCTAGGCCTTATGTGGGTCAACTGGTAGAAAGCCTGATCAGCAGTGAGCCTGTTAGTGTAGTAAAAGGATGCGTTCCTGAAATAAGTTAAAGTTGGCATGAAGGCTGGTGAAACTTGTTAAACAGCACCGAAAGCCAGTCACGCTCTGGAGGATATCTGGTATTCATATTTGTACTTCCTGTTGAAAGTCACATGATTTATTTTCTGAATACTGATACCAATGTCATTATTATCCGTATATTAATCCAGCATCAGGATGCCGTTAGTCATCTCAACTGGCAGTAGTCAGTAACCACCGTATTGCGCTACGTGGAATCTGACAGGGTTACAGGGGTGTACCATGCCAGAATTCACGTAGCGTACTTTCTCCCTGTCAGCCCCCTTTCTCTGTGTTCTCCGATCCCATTCATCCTGGCATTACCCCAAAAACGGCAAACCAGCCCTCAGCCCGCGCCACGACTGGCTTAATACGGGATCCCTGCTGCAAAACGTACCTTTACGTATTTAGTTTTACCCGCAATAATGCGTGATAAGCAAACAAAAGGATCCGCGCGCTGCGATTTATTGTCGTGGAAGGATCCGGGCGTTCAGGTCAGAATACCTGTATCCATAAACAGTGCGTGTGCTACGTGAAAAATAACTCATGAACAATGTCATTCCCCTGCAGAATTCACCAGAACGCGTCTCCCTGTTACCCATTGCGCCGGGGGGGGATTTTGCAACAGCGTTCTCCCTGAGAAGAATGGCCACTTCCGAGGCCACACCGGCCTACCTGCTGGCCCCGGAAGTGAGTGCCCTTCTTTTCTATATGCCGGATCAGCGTCACCATATGCTGTTCGCCACCCTCTGGAATACCGGAATGCGTATTGGCGAAGCCCGGATGCTGACGCCGGAATCATTTGACCTGGATGGAGCAAGACCGTTTGTGCGGATCCTGTCCGAAAAAGTGCGTGCGCGACGCGGGCGCCCTCCAAAAGATGAAGTCCGCCTGGTCCCGCTGACGGATATAAGCTATGTCAGGCAGATGGAGAGCTGGATGATCACCACCCGGCCCCGGCGCCGTGCACCGTTATGGGCTGTGACGGATGAAACGATGCGGAACTGGCTGAAACAGGCAGTGAAGCGGGCCGAAGCTGACGGGGTGCACTTTTCGATTCCGGTCACACCACACACCTTCCGGCACAGCTATATCATGCACATGCTCTATCACCGCCAGCCCCGAAAAGTCATCCAGGCACTGGCTGGTCACAGGGATCCACGTTCGATGGAGGTTTATACCAGAGTGTTTGCGCTGGATATGGCTGCCATGCTGGCAGTACCTTTCAGAGGTGACGGGCGGGATGCTGCGGAGATCCTGCGTACACTGCCTCCCCTGAAGTAACGGCACTTCCTTATATAAGCAGTGGTCAGCAGAACAGACATAACATAAGCTGGAGCAGGTAGATAAGCTGTAGTCAGTAAAGGAGCACTCTTCACTGACTACAGTTTATGTTCAGCGGGATTTGAAGAGTTTTTCCAGGTCATCCAGCGTGATGCCCACTTTCTCAAGCAGGGCAAGCTTCTCCGCTATCTCCGGACTGACTTTTTCCGCAGGTGAAGGTGGCAACGGATTTTCCTTACTCTCATCATTCGGTGCTTTTAACCGGGGACGCCGGTAGTGAATGCAGAAGAGTTTTGTCCGCTCCCGCTGGATCTCCGTGTAATCAAGATATCCAATCTCGCGCAGCTGCTCCATTGCCCGTCTGACCGTCTGGTTCTGGGAAAATACAGGAGACTTCAGATTGAGGCGTGCACGCAGCCGCGCCAGCGATATCGGTGCCGGATCCCGGGGCAGGCTCTCTATAAAGGTGTAGAGTGCCTGGGCGGACTCCCGTCGCTTCAGGGCATTAATCGCCTTAAGCTGGAGAAGGACTTTTCTGTCAAACTGGTACAGTTCAAACAGGCGGGGATCAGCCTGTAACTGAACAATATCCCGCTCAGTATCGTAGTAGGCTGACTGTACCAGATGGGTGATGTATTCCCGGGTGTGCTTCTCATCGGTACGGGAAAACGAGATCACGGTACCGGCAATGCGCTTCAGGGAAGGGCTGATGCGCTCACGCAGCCTGCGGGATGACTGGCTTGAAGGTATACCACACAGTTTTGCAAACTCAACAAAAGGCAGTTCAACTTTGTCACCAATCACGTTATGGCGGGCAAAGGAATGAATGATCCCCACCCAGGTCTTGAAATCGTTATCCATATCCAGGCGGGGGCCGGTGATCTCAACCTTATCGAATCCCTCAGCACGGGCCAGGGAAAGACGTGTCAGCTCTTCCGTGGCATCAGTACGTGACAGTGTATTTTTTTTACTGTTCTTCAGTGATTTAAGGGTCGGTACAAAAACGCCCAGACGCATCAGCGCCACAGGTTGTACGGTGTTGTTATTGTTTGGTGTCAGTGTCACCAGCTCACCGGACGACTTATCCACCTCGCCGAACAGTTTTTTGATGTCTGAATTTTCGTTTTCCAGAAAGCCTCCTGCCTGTGGACAGTAAAAGAATAAACAGAAAATCGGATGTCAGAACCCCGCTAACTGACTGAAGAAAAATCTGCAGCCTGTATTTAACAGCTGAGTCTGGCGTACTGACCATAGTTTATGTCATTAACTTACTGCAGTATATGTATTACTTAATACAGCTTATCATTAACTTGTTACAGTTTATCAGTAACATGCCACAGCTTATGTGATCGTGCTCCCGGACCATTAATGACAAGGTTTACAGCGATATGGGGATCTTTAATGGATCCTTTGTTGATCATTCATGGATCTGTTTACTGGATCGGGCCTCTGGATATGTGGATAAATCATTCCAGAAAAACAGCATACACTACCGATTATGAAGGCTTCTGGGCGTACCTGCTCACTGTAACTACAGATCCATTGCGCTTCCTCGCCGGTTCGCGTGCTTCGCCCGGTCACCGGTCTGCGGCGAGCACTGTTTTTTCTGAAGTCTGTCTTTACAGGTAATTTTTGACGGAATCTGCCGTACTTCCTGAGCGCACAGTCATATCCGAAGTACACTTCATATGTGTGTTTCAATGCCAGGAATTGTGTATACAAACTACAGGCAAAGTCGGGTTATCACCGGTGGTAGGCTGCTCCGATGGAAAAAATGTGAACTGATTGCCACCATGGGATAACGTGTAAACCATGCTGGCATGTTTTTACGGGGTGACGCTTTCATTAACCTGTACACGAACTTTTATTCCGGCATCATGACAGGCCTGCAGCCACTGCGCCACTTCCAGCGGATCGCCCTCCCGGCGTAACACCCTGCCTTCTCTGTTCCATAACTGCAGACAGGTACTGCCGTCGAGACGTACCACAAAATCCCCACGGCAGGCCTGATACGTCATGCCGTTCAGCTCCACCGCCTGATCAGTGGCAGAAGTTCCGTCTGCGGGCAGACCTGATGCCGGGACCAGCGGCAGTACGACGACTTCTGCCGCGCGCTGTTTTGCCCGGAGGCGGTCCTGTTCTGCCAGCAGCAGAGGCTGTGCCACGGCCCGGCCGGCGTCCGTCAGCTCGACAGCCAGCTGCAGATTCGGGGCGCGCAGGGTGCGAAGCCAGCCTGATGCTTCCATGCGCCGGCAGGAGGCGCGCAGGTTTGGTCCGTAGACCGGGGCTTCCCCGCTTCGCTCCAGCACCCGTTCTATGTCCCGAGTCAGCACGGGGCCAGGCCGTTTTTCATCAAGGGCAGCCAGCACAATCAGCACCCGTCGTTGCAGCGGCGACGGCCCACGGGAGGTTACAGCTGACATGCGCGTTGTTCTGCTGTCGGGGCGCGCAGGAGCATTTCGGTGAACCGCAGATGATCCCTGTCGGCGACGTCGTCTGGGGCACGCCCCGCGAGTGCCAGACAGTACCAGAGTTCAATGGCGCTGCGTGCGCGGGCAATCTCCGCATCGGTATCGTTGCAGTCCGCACGGTTTGCCCGTTCAAGACATGCGTTAATGAAGTCTTCCGTATCGCCGGCCATCGTTTCATAGCTGAGGCGAAAGTATACTTTTTCATCCATCCTGCATGCTCCGTTTGATTATGTACATTAATGGGTAAAATCATACAGCGAATAATTTATCTCTACTTTGGTAAATATCATATCAGGTATGAATTTATGTATTATGACAAACATCACACCCAGTATGATTTTATGTTTTTTATATAAAATCATATCTACCACTCCTTTCTCATCGCGCAGATCCGGTTTCTGTGAGTCACGGATCTTCCTCTCCCCCACACAACGCCACCTCCTGTAAGTACAACATGTAGTGCTTCATTTGGCTGCTCATGGCACTATATGTTGTGTTATTTCCCTGACCTGTGATGCGCCACGCAGGGGCGGAAAACAGCGATATGATGATTTCCTCAGCGTGGTACACTTCCGGAAACCCGTCAATAACAGAAAAATCGGATCTGACGAAAATGGTCCTTCGATAATTACGCTTTGTTTTTATAAGTCTGATTTTAATTTTTATTGGTTAACATAATGCGAGGTAAAATAAATAAGGCTTACTAAAAGCAAGATAACAGTATGTGTATTAACGCGCTGATTTTTGCTGCATAAGAATATATACTGATATGCATACCAGAAGTATGTCAAAAAGAGGTGTGCTATGAAGCAGCGTATCACGGTGACAGTTGACAGCGACAGCTATCAGCTGCTCAAGGCGTATGACGTGAATATCTCCGGTCTGGTCAGTACGACCATGCAGAACGAAGCCCGGCGACTGCGTGCTGAACGCTGGCAGGCTGAAAATCAGGAAGGGATGGCAGAGGTCGCCAGGTTTATTGAAATGAACGGCTCTTTTGCCGATGAGAACAGGGACTGGTGAAATGCAGTTTAAGGTTTACACCTATAAAAGAGAGAGCCGTTATCGTCTGTTTGTGGATGTCCAGAGTGACATTATTGACACGCCCGGGCGACGGATGATGATCCCCCTGGCCAGTGCCCGCCTGCTGTCAGATAAAGTCTCCCGTGAACTTTACCCGGTGGTGCATGTCGGGGATGAAAGCTGGCGTATGATGACCACCGATATGGCCAGTGTTCCGGTCTCCGTTATCGGGGAAGAAGTGGCTGATCTCAGTCACCGGGAAAATGACATCAAAAACGCCATTAACCTGATGTTCTGGGGAATATAAATGTCAGGCTCCGTTATACACAGCCAGTCTGCTGCCATGATACCGGCAGTGTATTCTGCCGGACAGTCTGCACAACTTCCTGTTGCCATTGATTATCCGGCAGCTCTGGCACTTCGCCAGATGTCGATGGTCCATGATGAACTGCCGAAATATCTGCTGGCTCCGGAAGTGAGTGCCCTGCTCCATTACGTCCCGGATCTGCGCCGCAAGATGCTGCTGGCCACACTGTGGAACACCGGTGCGCGCATTAATGAAGCACTGGCGCTGACACGGGGGGATTTTTCGCTCGCGCCTCCGTATCCGTTTGTGCAGCTTGCGACCCTGAAACAACGGACCGAAAAAGCACTCAGGACGGCAGGAAGAATGCCCGCCGGTCAGCAGACTCACCGGCTGGTTCCGCTCTCCGACTCCTGGTACGTCAGCCAGCTGCAGACGATGGTGGCCACACTGAAAATCCCCATGGAACGGCGTAATAAACGAACAGGCAGGACAGAGAAAGCGCGGATCTGGGAAGTGACGGACAGAACGGTCAGGACCTGGATTGGGGAGGCGGTTGCCGCCGCTGCCGCTGATGGTGTGACGTTCTCTGTCCCGGTCACGCCACATACGTTCCGCCATTCCTATGCGATGCACATGCTGTATGCCGGTATACCGCTGAAGGTCCTGCAGAGCCTGATGGGGCATAGGTCCATCAGCTCAACGGAGGTCTACACGAAGGTGTTTGCACTGGATGTGGCTGCACGGCACCGGGTGCAGTTTGCGATGCCTGAAGTGGATGCGGTAGCCATGCTGAAAGGGAATATTTAAGTAATTAGGAGAATGATGCTGGCGAACGTCCAGCTCGCCGATGAGGTCTGCTGAATTCAAATTGCTTAGTGAAATGTCTGGATATGCCGCATTTTACCCAGTGCGGCGTACTTTTGGTTACGGATATGATCGAGTCAGCAGTGCTCGCCGCAGCCGAGCGACAGGGCGAAGCCCCGAGTGAGCGAGGAAGCACCAGGGAACAGTACTTATATATTCCGCTTACGCTCTATGCCTGAAAAATCTCCTTACCTAGGGGTTATCCACTTATCCACCTAGTTATTTTTATAAGATCTTTTTTTATAGTTGTTAGATCTTTATTTTTAGAATGCCCGCAGGCCTTTATCCATGCGGGTTCCAGAGGGGGAAGTGTGACAAACCGCCCTTTCAGTGTGACAAATCACCCTCAAATAGCAGTCCTTTCTGTGACAAATTACCCTTAACCCTGTGACAAATTGCCCTCAAATGGCGTTGCTTTTCACAAAGTTATCCATCCCTGTTGACTCTGTTTTATGAAGTGTGACAATCTGAAAATCTGTCACACTTCACATGGGCCTGTCATGGCGGAAATAGCGGTTATAAACCATAAAAAACGTAAAAATAGCCCGCGGATTGTCCAGTCAAATGAGCTGACTGAGGCGGCATATAGTCTTTCTAGGGATCAAAAGCGTATGCTGTATCTGTTCGTTGAACAGATCAGAAAATCCGACGGTTCCCTGCAAGAACCTGATGGCATCTGCGAAATTCACGTTGCTAAATACGCTGAAACATTCGGGCTAACCTCCGCTGAAGCCAGTAAGGATATTCGACAGGCTTTAAAAGGTTTTGCGGGTAAGGAAGTGGTTTTCTATCGCCCTGAAGAGGATGCCGGTGATGAAAAAGGGTATGAATCCTTTCCTTGGTTTATCAAACGTGCGCATAGTCCATCCAGAGGGATTTACAGTGTACATATAAACCCATATCTCATTCCCTTTTTCATCGGGCTACAAAACCGGTTTACGCAGTTCCGGCTCAGTGAAACAAAAGAGATTACCAATCCGTATGCCATGCGTTTATACGAATCCCTGTGTCAGTACCGTAAACCTGATGGCTCAGGTGTCGTGTCCCTGAAAATCGACTGGATCATGGAGCGCTACCAGCTACCTCAAAGTTACCAACGTATGCCGGATTTTCGCCGGCGTTTCCTGCAGGCAAGTGTTGATGAGATCAATAGCCGGACACCAATGCGCCTCTCTTACATCGAGAAAAAGAAAGGCCGCCAGACGACTCATATCGTATTTTCCTTCCGTGATATTACCTCGATGACAACAGAATAGTTTGAGGGTTATCTGTCACAGATTTTAGGATGGTTCGTCACATTTGATCCGGCAGGTTGAGGGTGATTTGTCACAGTTTTGCTGTTCCATCCCTGGCAGTCTGCGCTTACTCATAGTTTTTTGGCTGAAACCGGTAGTGAAACCAAGTTTGAGGGCAATTTGTCACAATACATGAGGGCAGATTGTCACACTTGTTGCCCTGAACAGGCTATCCGTGTGTGCCTATACTTGTGGTGTTTCCCGCAGATCAGGCCGTCCACGAAGTTGACCTGTTTCCCACAGAGGATGGAAAAATATTCTTGTGTTGAGCGTAAGAGCTATCTGCAGGAACGATTCCTCTTCGCTTCCTCGCCAGTTCGCTCGCTACGCTCGGTTACATGGCTGCGGCGAGCGCTGCCTGATTCTAACAGCAACTTTTCAGCATGATAGCTGCAATAAAATAGATTGCTTCTATCATGCTGCCTGTAGACGCCGGGACTTATAGTGACTTAGTTTCCAGACAATCATTTTCTGGTGGTATAGCATAGCGCTCGGCTCATGTTTTGCTGTGTGCATGCTTGTGGCAATCTTGCTGCACCTGCCAATGCAATTCTGGATGAGTTTCCTTTTGTTGTTGCTGCAAGATTGCATAAAGCTTGCAGCTTTTATTATTGTTAACGTGACACAAGTATTCGGCTGTCAATTCCAGCACTCTTCTGAATAGCAAGATTAAATCTTGCTGCTATATTTTTGATTGTTGCAATCTTGCTATAAGCTGTCATCTTGTTCTGGAAGAGTTATTTTACCTAACCTCAACTTGGTTTATATTGATGTTTGCTGCAAGATAGCAGCAAGTAAAGGAGACTAAATGGCCTGGATAGTTGGTTTTATTTCCCAGAAAGGTGGTGTGGGCAAAAGCACTAAAGCGAGAGCGTTAGCGCGTGAAGCATCCGCCTGTGGTATCAAAACAAAATTAGCTGATCTCGACCTGGAACAGGCAACGAGTGCGGAGTGGCATCGTCGACGTCTGTCAGCTGGTTTGCCACCGGTTGCTTCAGTTGAAGTGTTTTCAACAGCAAAGCAGGCGATAGAATCTGCCGGCGATTTTGACCTTCTGATTCTTGATGGCCCAGCTCGTGCAAGCAAAGGGACTTCAGAAATTGCTAAGGTCGCCGACCTTATCGTCCAGCCAACGGGGGCCTCCCTTGACGATCTTGTCCCGGCCATTAAAGTTTTCAACGCGCTGGTAAAAGAAGGTGTACCACGTTCAAAACTGGTCTTCGCTTTAAGCCGGGTAGGTACCGAAGCGGAAGAGCTGGATGCTCGTGCATATATCAGTGAAGCAGGTTATGAAACTTTATCTGGATGCCTTTTTGAGAAGCCAGCATACAGAAAAGCGATGAATTCAGGACTCGCAGTGACAGAAACACGTTATAAAGGTTTAAACGAGAGAGCTGATGAACTTATCCAGGCACTCATCGATAAGATTGGAGAAGAGTAATGGCTGATGCATCAAAACTTAAAACTAAAAGGACCCGTGGTGGGCTGGGGGTACCCCCGGGCCCCGACGAAGTGGCTACCAGCCTGAACGCGCCTGAGATAGCTCCGGCAGTCGCTGCCACTGATGTACAGAGACAACAGGCAGATTCATCGCCAGTGCACCATGATCCTGTGGTTACGCAAATAGTTACCGGGACATATACCCGCCGCGATGGCCGTTCTGCCAGAAAAACAAACAGGACGCTGGCATTTGCAACACGTGTCACACCTGCTTTCGACCAGGAAATCAGGGATATCGCAGAGCGTGAGGGGTTGAAACTGGTGGAAGTTCTGGAAAAAGCAGTTGAGGCATATAAGGAAAAACAGGGCTATTAATCTGGAATGCAGCAATCTTGCTGCATTCTTTTTTTGCTATAAATATTGCCGCAAGATTTATGTTAGCTAGGTGCTAGATTGCTGCAAGATGCATGGTATAATACTCAATCTGAGTAATTAAACGCCCCTGCGAAGTACGCAGTTTGAGGGCTTACCTGTGGTTTATGAATGTATTTACTCAATATGAGCAGTTATTGTGCGAAGATTAATGCTCAAACTGAGTATCAATGGAGATAGGTATGAAAATTTTTTGCGATGATGGTTCTACAAACGTGAAACTTGCCTGGTTTGAAGGCAAGACGCTGAAAAGTACGGTATCAGTGAACTCTTTTCGCCATAACTGGAAAGTTGAGGGCTTAGGCAGCAGTCGTACCTATAACTATCTGCTTGATGGCCGCAAATATACCTACGACCCGGTCAGCGAAGCTGCGATCAGCACGACTCATATTGAGTATCAGTACTCTGATACAAATGTGTTGGCAGTTCACCATGCATTACTGAACAGTGGAATTGAACCCCAGGAGATCGATCTCACCGTTACGTTACCTATTAGTGAGTTTTACACGGCCGACTGCCAGAAAAATATACTTAACATTGAGAGAAAAATTCGCAACATGATGCGGGAAGTCACCCTGAACAAAGGGATAACTTTTACCATTAAAAGCGTTGAAGTGATGCCTGAATCACTCCCGGCTGTATTTACTCGCCTGGTTGCTGACAATGTTGGTCAGTATGAAAAATCATTGGTTATTGATCTCGGTGGTACAACTCTGGATGTCGGGGTTATTGTTGGCCAGTTTGAGGATGTTTCGGCAGTACATGGTAATCCTGATATTGGTGTATCAATGGTCACGAAAGCCACGCTCACTGCACTGAAAATGGCCAGCAGTGATACCAGTCCAATGATTGCTGACGAGTTGATCAAAAACAGGAAGAACCTGGATTTTGTGGGGCAGGTTGTAAATGAGGTTTCTAAACTAAATCTGGTGCTGGATACCATTGATACAGCGATAAATAAACTGGGCGAGCTAGTTGTTGATGATTTGCTGCAGTATCGAAACGTAAACCGCGTATATATTGTCGGTGGCGGAGCAGCACTCATTGCTGATGCTGTTCGTAAGGCATGGAACCACCTTGGCGAAAAGGTGGTTCTTATGGATGAACCTCAGACAGCGCTGGTCCAGGCTATTGCACGCTTCAAAGCGGAGGAGTAATCGATGTACGACGGCGAAGAAAGGAAAAAACTTTCACTCTACCTTCACCCGGAGGACTCTGCCGATTGTCTTGCACTGGCTGAAATCGAAACTGTTCCCCGGAAAAAACGGGGGGAGTTATATCGGCAGGCTTTGATAACCGGCCTGATAATGCATCAGCTTGATGAGCGAATTCCTGCCGTGTTAACCGCGCTATTCACCAGAGAACTGAATGCGGATGAGGTCATTAGTCAGATTGCTAGGATAACAGGCTGGAAACCCTCCTCCGGTGATTTAAAAGAGGTACTGAAGGCGTTGGGAGGGCTTCAGAGTACAGTTTCACCAGAACACTCTCAGGATGACGGTGAACAGATCCGTCTGAAAGCGGCTAGGGTGAAGATGCAAAACCTGATCTAAAAAAGTCTCGCTCCGTGAAACCTGCAAAATTTTGCGGGGTGTGCGGCTTAATTTTTAGATTTCCGCGTTTCCCGTCATTTGAGTCAATGGAGTGCTGGTTGACAACTCCTCGCTCTGAAGGACGGGGATTCCCACATATGCAGCCAGATTTCCGGGTAGTGTGGTTTCAGACGTTGTTCGATTTCATTCTGTAGCGCCTGAAGTGTGCCTGATTTGAGGTTTTTTTGTGCTCTGGCGGTCGAAAAGAATTTCAATGCGGAGCATGTTCTCATCTCCCTTTTCTTTCGCTGTATGTATATACAGTTTTCTAATGACTGAATCCACACACAGTCAAATGTCCTTGTTGTGATTAAAAAACACCCAATTATCTGAGTGTGCGGCTGTATGCCTGCTGTGGACTGCTGTGTCCAGCTTATCCACAGCATTTTGCGCACGGTTCTGTGGACAAAATACCTGGTTACCCAAGCCGTGCCGGCCCGTTAACCGGGCTGCATCCGATGCAAGTGTGTCGCTGTTGCCGGCCTCCTCACCCGGTCACGTTTCGTCGTTCCTCCTCCACGCGCTGCGGCTTCGGGGCCGCACCTGCATTCGTATGCGGTCGCCCGGTTACAGGTGCGGCACGGCCTGATGGAGGCCGCATGTAAGAGGAGAATTCCCATGCCAAATTGGTGCGCCAATCGTATGTATTTTTCTGCCGAACCGGCACAGATTGCTGAGATTAAACGACTGGCCAGCGGTGCCGTCACACCGTTTTATCGCCGCGCCACAAATGAAAGTATTCAGCTGTTTCTGGCCGGAAGTGCCGGACTTCTGCAGACTACTGAAGATATCCGCTCTGAACAGTGCCCCGGACTGACGGCTGCCGGACGTGGCGTTGTATCGCCGGAGAATATCGCGTTCACCCGCTGGCTGACACACCTGCATGACGGTGTACTGCTGGATGAACAAAACTGCCTGATGCTGCATGAACTCTGGCTGCAGAGCGGTATTGGCCGGCGTCGCTGGGAAGGATTACCGGATGATGTCAGGGAAACCATTACTGCTCTTTTCACCCCAAAAAGAGGTGACTGGTGTGACTTCTGGAGTAACGAGGATGTTTCAGTGTGGTGGAACCGTCTGTGTGACAACGTAGTGCCGGAAAAAACATGTCGTTTGACATGCTGACGGTTCTGCCGCCCCGCCTGGATGTTGAAGAGAATGGCTTTAACGGTGGTGTTCTGAACGGTGTTCCTTCTGCATATCACTGGTATACGGAACGGTATGGCGTGAAGTGGCCTTGTGGGTATGACCTGAATATCAGCAGTCAGGGAGAAAACTTCATTCAGGTGGATTTCGACACGCCGTGGTGTCAGCCAGAAAGCGACGTTATTGCAGAATTAAGCCGCCGTTTCAACTGTACGCTGGAGCACTGGTATGCCGAGCAGGGCTGTGATTTCTGTGGCTGGCAGTTGTATGAGCGTGGAGAGCTCGTTGATGTGCTGTGGGGGGGAACTTGAATGGTCTTCCCCGACAGATGGCGATGAGCTGCCGGAAGTCACCGGACCTGCGTGGATAGTCGACAATGTGGCACATTATGGCGGATGAAGTATGACGGAGACGGGCGGGCAACCGCTCGTTTCTTTTCCGACAAAGGATGTCGCCGGGCTCCTCTTTTTACTGCGCCGGCTGACGCGGCGCGGCAGGAACGCTGCCTGTGGTCAGTGTCCCGCGTCCGGCGGGCACGGGACGGGCGCTTTTACCGCTCCCGGCTGGCGACGTTACTCATCAACCGCCACAGCGGCGTACTGCCGCCGCTCCTGGCCTCCGCCATTCACAGACTGACCGGAACCGGAGCGGAACTTGTTCTGTCCGGCAGTCAGTGGCAGTCGCTGCCGGTACTTCCGGCAGACGGAACGCAGGTGTCTTTCCCGTATGCCGGCGAATGGCTGACCGAAGACGAAATCAGGGCTGTACTTACGGCGGTGCACGATGCGGTACGCAGTGTCAGCCATCAGGTGGCAGAGGATACACGGCGTATCCGGGCGGCGCTGACCGCAACCGGTCAGACGTTGCTGACCCGCCAGACGCGCCGCTTTCGCCTGGTCGTGAAGGAAAGCGATCACCCCTGCTGGCTCGATGAGGACGACGAAAACCTGCCCGTGGTGCTCGATGCCATCCTGAACCGGGGCGCACGTTTTTCGGCGGTGGAAATGTATCTGGTCAGCGATTGTATTGAGCATATCCTGCCCCAGTGGGCTGGCCTGCGATGTGCTGCGTATACCGGATGAACCGCCCCGCCGGTGGTTTGACCGTGGTGTTCTGCGGGAGGTGGTCCGGGAAGCCCGGGCCGAAATCCGCAGCATGGCGGATGCCCTGGCAAAAATCCGGGGCTGATGACGATGGCGGGGAAATCCCTGCCTTTTTCCTGCCGGTCCTTGGACAGAGCACAAAGGAAGTCGCTGCCGGCTCCGCTTTACCCGGCCATGCGGGGCATGGCCTTGTGGTGTTTCAACTCTGTGGCCGTCGTGTCGTGTGCGGGCTGTGCCGTGCCTCCATCTTAGCCGGGCTGGCGGGGATGCAAGGGTACGCTTCGCCGCTGCGGTCACCCGGTCCCTCCTTCCCGTCTGCCGTGATTTTCCGGTCGTTCACCCGCTCAGGTTTCGCGGTCTCACCCTGCAACTCCCGTCAGCCGTGTGCGTCAGGCTGCGGCTTCCCTTGCGCCCCTGCATCCCCGCCTGTTCGCCCGGCTTTTATGGAGGCACGGCACCGCCCGGTGTCGCGGAATATGTGAACAACGGAGGAAAACATCATGCAATATGCGAAACCTGTCACTCTGAACGTTGAAGAGTGCGACCGTCTCTCCTTTCTGCCTTACCTGTTTGGCAACGATTTTCTGTATGCCGAGGCATCTGTGTACGCGCTGGCGCAAAAAATGATGCCGGAATATCAGGGAGGCTTCTGGCACTTCATCCGCCTGCCGGACGGTGGCGGTTACATGATGCCGGACGGTGACCGTTTCCACATGGTGAACGGTGCAAACTGGTTTGACCGTACCGTGAGTGCTGATGCCGCAGGCATAATTCTGACTTCCCTTGTGATTAACCGCCAGTTGTGGCTGTACCACGACAGCGGGGATGCAGGACTGACCCAGCTTTACCGGATGCGCGATGCGCAGTTGTGGCGTCACATCGAATTTCACCCCGAATGCAACGCGATTTACGCGGCTCTGGACTGATTAACGGACGGGGCGGCAATGCCGCCCCTGTAAAGGAGACGAGAAAATGTACTGTACTGTTAAAGAAATTATCCGCGAAGTGCTGGATACAGACGTGCCGGCAGTGAATGCGTTTTTGCCGTGGTGCTGACCCGTGGGGATGTGCGTCCATAGCCCAGGACTGGAACCTGTCAGACGATGAGCTGGAAACCGTCATGCAGCGGCTGGACGATGCCTTTGAGCATGGTGCGGATGTCAGCGTTGTTCACGACGTTGTTCGTGAACTGATGGAAGAAAAGCGCGCCAGCCGTCAGGTGACAGTCCCGGCGGTGATGCTGGAAAAAGTGATGGCGCTGGCAGGCAGTGAAATGAAGCGCCTGTATGCCGTCGGGAGTGAGAACGGGGGCGACGGTGATGCGTTCGTCAGGGAAGAACGCGAAGCAATGGACGTTGTGTTACAGGCGCTGGACGGGGAGCACATGTCATGAATATCAGCACGGAAACCCGCGAAATTCTGCGCAATTACAAAGCCGTGATTAATGCGCGGCGTCGTGAAATGGGGCAGAAACCGCTCACCACTGCGCAGATTGTTGATGAAATCTGCGATTTTGTGGCGAATCAGCAGGCGGTTTTCCTCGGTGGTCACTATATCCTTCAGGGCAGCAGAAACAGGTGATACAGGGCAGGCGGTGGAGGCCGCCTGTCCGCCCGCGCGAAAACCCCTGGCAGGCTGACGCCTGCCGGAAGGGTAACGGGCCACGCTGGCGCGTCGCCCGTTACCCTTCCCGTTTGTGATGTGTCCGGAATGTTTTTTTCTGATGTTATTTTTCTGTGGTTACCGTGCCTGTTACTGTTCTTCTTCTTCCTCTTCCTCTTCCTCTTTCCGTTTCTCTCCTGTTTATGGCTTTTCCGGGCGTCCCCCTGGCGGGGCGGGCTGTCGTGAACGGAGCCAGCGGAGCTGTCTCCGCCCAAGCGGGCTTCCATCCCTGACGCAAAACCCCCGGCTTGCAGCGACCGGAACGGTCGCGCCGCCCTTGTCGCGCCGTGGCCTGCGCTCCTGGCATCCCGGCAAAAGGCGCCGGGATGTAAGGGGCAACGCCGTTTCGCGCACGCGCTCTCCGTCGTTGCGGCGGGCCCCTGCTCATTGCCTGCCGGGTGCCACACACCCGTATGAGTCCCTGTCGCCGGGGGCTGAGACAGCCATAACCTGCCGCACTGACTGTCCAGGGTAAATGAACAGCCCACAAAATTTTTTACCCAAAACCCGGTAAAAAATTTTGCGTTCTGCCCAGGACAGGTGCGTCAGGCCGTGGCAGTGATGCCCCTTGCGGCGAAGGTTCTCAAACGGGTGAAGTTCATACCACAGGGAATACAGCAGCAGGTTCCCGCGAAACGTCAAAACCGCGGCTCCCGAAACTCAACGGGTGATGTTCTTTAAAAATCAGGATTTATTTCAGGCTCCGGCAATACGCATTTATTTGTTCTGTCAGTCATCCGGCTGGCAGGTAATGAGAACGCAGGAACAGAAGGAGGAAAATACCGGAGAACGTCAGACGCAGATATGAAAAAAGCAGGTCAGGGACCTGCTTAATCCACACCGCAAAAACTGTTCGCGCAGTTTCTGCGGTTCCATTCAACAGTCATAAGGATGCATTTATGACAGTAAGTATTGTTTCACCTTCCGCAGCGGCTGTAAAGCCCCGCCGTCATCCCCGTTTCAGACGCGAAGACATCCCCGCGCCGGAAATTGACCCCGTGCTGAAAGCCTTCGGGCGACACATAGCCCGGAGTTTTCACCGGGGGCGTGGTGTACACATCCCCGCCATGAAAAACACGGCTTTCGGGCAGGTGCTCCGCACACTCGAACTGAAACGCGCTTTTAACTGATGAGGTGAGCCGCCCCGCGAGGGGCGGCAACAGACGGAAGGAGAACATTTTATGACATTAGCAGCAATCACCATGACCGCCCCGGAAGCCGCCAGCCCTGTGCAGATGTACCGCGCGACCTACTCACCGGATGACAACAAACTACGCCTGTATGCCGCGTCACGTCTTGACCCGGAGACGTATAAAAAAGTGCATGATGCCGGTTTTCGCTGGGCACCCAAACAGGCGCTGTTTGTCGCGCCGGCCTGGACACCGGGCCGGGAAGACGTGCTCCTCTCACTTGCCGGAGAGATTGAGGATGAAGACAGCACGCTCGCTGAACGTCAGGAAGCACGGGCGGAGCGGTTTACCGGATACAGCGGAAAGCGGGCCAGTGAATCCGCACAGGCACTTGATGAAGTGGAAAGACTGGCCGCGATGATCCCGCCCGGTCAGCCCATTCTTGTGGGGCATCACAGCGAACGCCGCGCCCGTCGTGATGCGCAGCGTATTGAAAACGGCATGAAACGAGCCGTGATGCTCTTTGAACGTGCGGAATACTGGGAAGAGCGGGCGCGGTCGGCACTGCTTCACGCGAAGTATAAAGAACGTCCGGACGTTCGCTGGCGTCGTATCAAAAAAATCGAAGCTGATTTGCGCAAGGCTGAAAAGACCATCGCGCAGTCGCAGAAATATCTGACGATGTGGCGGGCTGAATCGCTGGATCTGAATATGGCAAAACTCATCAGCAGTCATGACCGAATCAGTGCCTGTTTCCCTCTGGATACGTATCCGCGCCAGGCAGAAAAAAGCCAGTATGAAGGGAGCCGGTCGTTATGGTCGGCCCTGGATGATGACATCATCACCACGGAGCAGGCCCGCGAAATTGCGATCCGCTGTCATGAACGGCAGATTCAGCATCAGCAACGCTGGGTTAACCACTATCAGAACCGCCTGATCTATGAGCGTGCCATGCTGGACGAAAGCGGCGGTGTGGTTACCCGGACACAGGATTTTGAGCCGGGCGGACAGGTTTTCAGCCGGGGCGAGTGGCTGACCATCATCCGCGTGAACAAAAGCAACGGGGCGGTGAGTTCAGTCACAACGCCAAATTACAGTTTTCTCGGGTACAGCGGCACGATGAAAGTGACGCCCGATCGCATCACGGACTACAAAGCACCATCGGCAGAAGAGGCTGCCGTCGCCAGTCAGGCCGCGAAGCGTCCGCCGGTAGTCAACTATCCGGGGGAAGGTTTCCGGGAAATGACAAAGGCGCAGTGGGCCGCCCTGCCCCGGGACTGTAAGGCCGTGCGCAGTGTGGCAGAGACAGAAGACCTCGGGGCATACCGCTACCGCCGCACAATGGACAATAATTTCCGCCTGGTGAATGTGTATATTACCGACATGAAAATCACGGAAATCCCACAGAAATAAGGTATATCCCCCGGGAAAATCCCCGGGGGATGACGGAGATAATGATATGCACAGTCAGTTAAAAGAACGTATCCGGCTGATGCGCGCAAGGCTGGATAACGCCGCGCCGGTTGCTGAAATCCGGGCTGAATCTCAGCTTTTTGTGACTCCTGCCCCGGTCTGTGATCGCCTGGTGACGCTGGCGGAGATCAGCAACCGTGATCACATTCTGGAACCCTCTGCCGGCACCGGGGCCATACTGCGGGCGATTCGGGATACCGCGCCGGGGGCCATGTGTGATGCGGTGGAAATCAACAGCGGGCTGGTCCGGTATCTGCGGGAAAATTTTAACGGTGTCAGGGTACAGTGCGGTGACTTCATGGAATGGCAGCCGGTGCAGTATTACAGCCGGATTATCATGAATCCGCCGTTCAGCCACGGGCAGGATATCCGGCATATCCTGCGGGCCTTTTCCCTGTTGCGTCCGGGGGGCGTGCTGGTTGCTGTCTGTCTGAACGGGCCGCGCCAGCAGGAGAAGCTGTTACCGTTTTCTGACGTCCGCGAGGAGCTGCCGCGCGGCACGTTTGCTTATACCGATGTTCCGACGATGATTATTCGTCTGCGTGCCTGAAGACTCCGGGCAGGCGGGAGGATAAATGCCCGTCTGCCCGCGCCGGGAAAAGACCGCGCTCCGGTGGCGCTGAAAGGCGCCGCGCTGACGCGCCGCCCCTTTCATTACGCGGACGTTCTGCTGTGGGCTTCTGTCTTTTCAGACCTGTCATTTGTCTGTTACTGATGATGTTGTTGTTCCTGCTACTGTTCTTCTTTATTCCTGCTGCTCTGATTCCTGTCTGTTTTGTTGTTCTCCTGCCTGTGCCTTTTCCGGGCGTCCCCCTGACGGGGCGGGCTGTCGTGAACGGAGCCAGCGGAGCTGTCTCCGCCCTGGCGGGCTTCCATCCCTGACGCGAAACCCTAGCTTGCAGCGACCGTTCCGGTCGCGCCGCCTCTGTCGCGCCGTGGCCTGCGCTCC